>Ga0157369_10002150_pt1 | contig 23764 bp, 17 predicted proteins | sample C25metaG_FD_113461 | JGI IMG/M metagenome (GOLD analysis project Ga0157369, IMG submission 113461) | Corn rhizosphere microbial communities from Kellogg Biological Station, Michigan, USA - C2-5 metaG | ecosystem: Host-associated > Plants > Roots > Rhizosphere > Soil | place: USA: Michigan... | reverse complement strand
CAGATAGACCTGCGCCAGACTGCGGCGCGCAGAAACCAGCGCCGGCTGCTTCGCCAGGATGCGCTTGAAGACGGCTTCCGCATCCGGGTATTTGCGCTGGGCGACAAATGTAGCGCCCGCCAGCTCCTGATAGAGAATATTGTCGGGCTCGCGCTTCACCAGCATCTGTGCGGTGTTTGCGGCATCCGCAACCTTGCCCGCGCGGAGCAGCGAAAGAATAAGCGACGGACCGGCCTTCAGATCGCCCGCGCCGGATTTGAACAGACCGCTCAACTGCGCAAGGCTTCCGCCCGGATCGCCCTGTGCGAAATGCGTCAAGGCCCTTTGCGCCTGGACACTCGCATTGTTGGGCGATGCGGCACTCGCCTCGTCCATCAGCGCGACTGCCTTTCCGGAATCGCCGTGCGCGAGATAGGCCTGTGAAAGAAGGATCGCGGGCTCTGGGTCCTGGGTGAGGCTGTGGGCCTTCTCCAGCATCGTGATGGCGCGCTCGGTATCGCCACGCTTCATGGCGAGGATACCGAGCACCTCGTAAGCCTGGGGCTCGTTCTGCTGCTGCGCGATGAACTTCGTGAGGTAGTCCTCGGCCTGGGCAAGCTGGTTGAGCTTGAACTTGACCTCGCCGGCGAGCAGATAGGCGCCAGGGAAATACGCCATGCTCGGGCGAAGCTTGTCGAGCGCTTCATCCGCAGCCTGGAATTTGCCCTGCCGCGCCTTCACCACCGCATCGACATAGGCTGCCATCGGCGATCCCGGCGCGGCCTTCTTGATGATGTCGAGGTCCTTGGTGGCCTGATCGAGCTGATTGCGGCTCGCCTCGAGATTGGCGCGGTCGAGCAGCGCCTGGATGTTTAGACGGTCGCTGGCAATGGCCTTGTCGAACAACGTGGCGGCACCGGCGGCGTCGCCGCGCGACTGAAGAATAAGTCCCTTCAGCTCCAGCGCCGAGCTGTTCTGCGGCGCAAGGGCGAGCACATGGTTGATCTTCTGTTCGGCGGCCGCCATCTGCTTCTGGCTGAGAAGAAGGCGGGTAACCGTTATCTGCGCCATCACGTTCGAGGGATCGAGACGTTCGGCATCGCGCAGCGAATTGGCCGCGTCGTCGAATTCGCCGATGGCCATATGTGCCTGCCCGCGATAGGCGCGGACAATGCTCTCGACCTTGGCAGGACGATTGCCTTCCGGGACGTCGCGCAAAAGATCGGCAAACGCGCCTGACTCCGACATCGTTTGCGCCACCAGCGGTGCGAGCAGCTCGTCCTTGGCATGGAGCTGGCGCGCCATCGTCAGCTCGGCCTGCGCGCCATTGTAGTTTCCGATCCGCAGATAGATCTTCGCCAGATCGAGGCGCAGCGAAGGATTGTTCGGCGATTGCTCGATGTCGTTGCGCAGCTTGATTTCGGCCGCGCGCAGATCGTTGAGCGACTGCGCGGCAGCGGGAGCGGAAATCTCGCCCTTGGAGATATCGGCCGCGGCATGGCTCAGCGCCAAGACGCCGACCACGGGCGCCAACAGCAATGTCCGTCTCAAGCTCATGCCTTTCGTCCCTTTTCCCGCACCGGCTGAAGGTCGCGCGCGTGCTGCGCGACAATGCCAAGCTCTTCGATGAGGTTATAAAGTGTCGGGCGGCTGACACCCAACAGCCCCGCCGCTTTTGAAATATTTCCGTCGGCCTGCGCAAGAGCGCGGTCCACGACATTTCGCTCCGCCGCCCGGCGCGCTTCCTGCAGATTGAGCGATGCAGTGCCCTCGGGACGGGCGAAATCGAGGTCGGCTGAGCGCACGATGTCCCCCTCCGTCATCACGGCGGCGCGCTTCACGCGGTTTTCCAGTTCGCGGACGTTGCCGCGCCAAGGATACGCCAGCATGGCTTCCACGGCATCACTCGAGAACCTGCGGAAGGTGCGCCCGAACTCCTTGCCGTATTTGCGCAAGAAGTGGTTCGCGAGCACGACAATGTCGCCTTCGCGTTCCCGCAAAGCCGGTACAAGGAGTGAGATCTCGTTGACACGATAGAACAGATCCTCGCGGAACGTACCCGCCGCGATCAGCTCCTTAAGATTTTTGTTGGTCGCGCAGAGGATGCGCACATCGATCTTGATGCGCTGGCGTCCGCCGACACGCTCGATAACCTGGTCCTCGAGGAACCTGAGCAGCTTGACCTGCATCGCCATCGGGATGTCGCCGATTTCGTCGAGGAACAGCGTGCCGCCATTCGCGCTTTCGATCTTGCCGATATTCTGACGCACCGCGCCCGTGAAGGCGCCTCTTTCATGACCGAAGAGTTCGGCTTCGAGCAGCCCTTCCGGAATCGCTGCGCAGTTGATGGCGACGAACGGCTTGGCCGCGCGCCGCGACATCTGGTGCGCCGCGAGCGCGAGCAATTCCTTGCCGGTGCCGCTTTCGCCGAGAATCAGGATCGCGATATCGGTCTTCGCGAGCTTTTCGATGTCCCGCATCACTTTCTGGATCTGCGGGCTGGAGCCGACGATACCGCTAACGGACGACCCCGCCGCCAACTCCGAAAGACGGCGGTTTTCGTCTTCCAGTTCGGACAGCCGCAACGCGCGCTCGACGGTGAGCTTCAGCAATTCGGGATCGACCGGCTTCTTGAGAAAATCGTACGCACCGAAAGCCACCGCTTTCACGGCGTGCTCGCGATTGTCGTTTCCGGTGACCACCACGACCTTGGCCGTGGGAGAGAGATCGAGAAACTCGCTGACGGCCCTCAGGCCCTCGGTCGCGCCATCCGGATCGGGCGGAAGCCCCAGATCGGCTATCGCAATGATGGGCCGTTCGCGGGCGAAGATGGCCACCGCCTCCGCGCGATCGCCGGCGACATGGACATCGTGATGGGACAACAGCCAACGATATTGGGTTCTGAGACCCTCATCGTCCTCGAGAATCAAGATCTTTGCTTTCTGAGTGGTCATCCCGAACCGTGTGTATCAAAGGCCAAACGCAGAGCGCCGACGCGAGGCGGCCGTACGGCTCCGCGGCAACGAAATTCGAACGGAAGTGCCCCGTTGCAGAACGCTCGTTACGTCCAGCGTCCCGCCCGCCGCCCGCACCAGCTCGCGCGCCTGGAACGCGCCGATACCATGGCCGCCCCTTTTGGTTGTGCGCAAGGGTGCGAACAATTGTTCCCTAACGAAGGCGGGGGCCATGCCGCAACCCTTATCCTCGACGGTGATCACGGCCTGCGCCGGCGTGCCGGTCAAACAAACGGTGACGGGCGCATCCGGCCCGGACGCTTCGACCGCGTTGGTGATGACGTGGGTCAGAACGGACTGCAGATCCTGTTCGGGGATTGTCTCGCAGAGCGTTTGCTCGCTGCCTCTTTCGAAGATTACCGTTTTGCAATCCAGCCGGTGAACGACGGTGCCGATGATCTCGCCCAGATCGAGCGGCCCCTCCTCGCGCGGCTCGCCTCCTGTTTTGAGCTTTCCCAGGAGCCCATCCAGGCGCTGGATGGACGCTTCCATGGTCTTGACCATATCGGCCCGGAATTCGGGCTGGTCGCCGAACTGCTTCATGTTGGCGATCATGATGCCGAGCTGGCTGGATACGTTCTTCACGTCATGCGCGACGAAGCTGAAGCGTGTGCTGTACTCGATCAGCGCGCGGCTATCGGCAAGCGCGCGGGCGGCCAGTTCCTCCGCAAGCCAGCTCGCGCCCTGCTGCCCGATGGTCAGCAGAAGATCGAAGCTTTCCCAATTCAGCGTGACCGGCGATCTGGGTGCTGTGAGGAGAACAAATCCCAGAATTTCCTCCGACATCACGAGCGGCACGGCGAGCCAGATTTCGGGAAAATCGCGCATCCAGTCCGGAAGCGCATCGCGGTGCTGGTTTGGGTCGAAAACCTGCACAGCCTTTCCGCCGTCGAACGCATCGGCAAAAGCACCAACTTCGGGGACAGCCGGGGGCGAGCCGACGTTGAGATTGAAGTTTGCGGCTACCCGGAAATAGCCGTCCGGCTCGCGCAGCCAGAGCACGCCGCCAGGACTGTCAACCACGTCGGCGAGCGCACGGATCACTCGCACCTGCAGCGGATCGCGGTCGGCCGTCGCCGACAGCGTGGAAATGCAGCGGATCCATTCCGCGCGATAATCGTAGCGGGAAGAGAAGAAGTTTTCCGCGAGCATGCGCCACAGCCGCGAACGCAGGCTGCTGACCGACAGAACCATTGCCAGCGCGATGATGCTGCCGGCGAAGAAGGTGAGCCGGAACAGCGCGCCCCAGTCGCCGGGCGCGCGGCCTACAAACCCTGCCACGCCGGCCGCCACGATCAGGAACGCGCCGCCGATCGTCAGCGTCGCCGTGTGGAACACGATGCGCCGCGAGACGTGGATGTCGATATTCCAGGTCTGATTGCGCGACATCGTCACGATCAGAGGCGGCACGATCAGCATCAGCACAATGCCGCGGCCGGCAAGCAGGACAGGATCGATGCCGCGCGTGATGATGGCCCCAGAAAAGACGAAGAGGTCATAGAGAAACAGCCCGCCCACCGCGATGCAGAGCGGAAAGATGTGCCAACGGCGCGCCGGCAAGGTGTTGCGGAACAGGTTTTCGACCAGAAGCAATCCACAAACCGCCATCACGATTCGGCTGAATATCTGTGTCGCACGGAAGTCGACAGGGCTGACTGACGTGAACACAAAGCGCAGATCGTTCGCGACGGCGAGGAGGCCGATCAGCGGGACGATGACGGTGTAGAGCGCTCCGGCCTTCGTACCGTCGGCACGCCGCGCGCTGACGAACACGAATGCCAGCAGCACCAGCCACGCTGCGAGACGCAGGCCGTCGAGCGCATGGGCGATACCGTAGCTGCCCCAGGGCTGCAATGCCGCCGCGAACGCCCAAGCGGCGGTCAGCAGGCAGACGGCCAGAACGCCGAGCCCGATGCCTGTAGGCCGGTGCCGCACCACCATCAATGTCACGAGAACAAGAAAGGAAAAACAGCCGAGCCCGTAGCAGACCGTGAACGGCAGCATGGGAAACTATCTAGCGCCGGTCGGCCACAAAATGACCTTCACTGTCCGCGCCAGGATGATGAGGTCCAAAAGGACGCTCTGATGCTTCACGTAATAGAGGTCGAAGGCGGTCTTCTGATACGCGTCCTCGAACGATGCGCCGTAGTGATAGCTCACCTGCGCCCAGCCGGTGATGCCCGGCCTCACGGTGTGCCGGGCCTTGTAGCAGGGGATCACGTCCGCGAGCTGCTCGACGAAATAAGGTCTTTCCGGACGCGGCCCGATGAAGCTCATGTCGCCGCGAAGGGTGTTGAAGAATTGCGGCAGCTCGTCGATGCGGAATTTGCGGATGATCGAGCCGACGCGGGTAATACGCGGATCGTTCTCCGCAGCCCAGAGCGGCGAGCTGCCGTTTTCGGCGTCCACCCGCATGCTGCGGAATTTGTAGAGCGTGAACTCACAGCCATTGAGTCCGATGCGCGTCTGGCGGAACAGAACGGGCTTGCCGTCCTCCATCCGGATGGCGAGTGCTGCGAGTGCCATGACCGGCGCTGTGGCAGCGATCGCGACCAGCGACACCGTGACGTCGAATATGCGCTTGGCCGCGCGCAGGAGCGGTGTCTGGAATTCTCTTGAAGGAAATGGCCACCTTTCCGGAAGGCATGCGAGTTCGACCTGTCCGGTCTCGCGCTCGTAAAATGCATCGAAATCGACGACCGGTATTCCCGTCATTCTCTGGAACACGGTTGCCGCCGGTACCAGTTCGTCCTTCTGCCCGGCGGAGATGACCACTTCCGGTGCCCGCAGCTTCGACACCAGCGATGTCAGTTTCGCATCGAAGAACGCCGACACCGGCTCCATCTCAGCGGCGACAACGAAGCGGCCACGCAGGCGTCTCGAAAGCTCTGCCAGTCGTCTGCTCCCATCGGCATCGCTCACGGCGATGATTTTGCGCGCGAGCAACCCCTTCTCGAGAAGGACGCTCAATGTCTGGCGCCGCGCGATCACGCACAAAAGCCAAACCGCCGTCAGCCCGATCGTCCATTGCCAGCGATAGGGATAGATTTTGACGAGATCATATTTGGCGAGCTGCCCGCTCGCGATCACGGCGAGAATGAAACCGAGAGCGGTGTCCATTCCGATGCGCCAGAGAGAAGTCCTGAGATCGGAAACCGTGACGCCGCCGTAAAGTCCGCTAACTTGGAGGACAACAACGACGGCGAATGCCGCTATGAGGGGAATGACCAGGCCCGTGGTCGCAAACACGTCCTGCTGGCCGGTGAGATAGCTGATGCAAATCAGCAGGCCCGCGGTGATGAGGAAGGCCTCAACCACACGCATGACCATCGCCGCGAAAGCGATATTCTGACCACCCCAGAACATACCCGACAGCCCCAAACAACCCCTCGATTGGCCGATAATTGCGCCAACCGTTTTTTTCTGCGTTCCGAACTTGGCGATATTATAGACTTCAGTAACCTAGTGAATACCGGCAAGGTTAATTCGTATTAGCTCTGGACACTTGGCTGATCTTGCTGTTGGCCACAACCGTGAGGGGATATACGCGATTGGTTTACGAAAATGGCCAGCATATACACATGGTTGCGTGTTTCCGTTCTCTTTGCGCGTAAAAGTGGGTGTAGTAATAATCCGAAAGGCTGCCCCCCACCGGATTTCGTATTTGTTGCGATATAGGCCGCTGAGCTCATGGTAAAAATATTTCTGAGCCTGCTGTGATCCCGCTCCTTTTCCACGTTTTTCCGACCTTCGATGCCGGCGGCGCACAAATCCGCTTTGCCGCCCTCGCAAATCATTTTGGCCCGCGATTGCGACACATAATTGTAGCCCTGGATGGCCGCCTCGGCGCGGCCGCCCGTCTTCACGGCGATGTCCCGTTCCGTTGCCTCGACGTCGCGGTTCGCAAAAACACACTGGCTGGGAATCTCGGAAATTTCCGAGGAATCCTCAAAAGCGAGAAGCCGGATCTCCTGATCACCCACAATTGGGGCGCGATCGAATGGGCCATGGCCCAGGCCGGCACCGGCATCCGCCACATCCACATCGAGGACGGCTTCGGCCCGGACGAGGCGCGCGGCCAACTATGGCGCCGCGTGCTGACGCGGCGCCTCGTGCTGAGACAAAGCACCGTTATCGTACCATCGCGCACGCTGGAGCAGATCGCGCGCGATGTTTGGCGCCTTCCGCGCGGCCGTCTGCATTACATCCCGAACGGCATCGACATCGAACGTTTCAGACGCCGTTCAAGCGGCCAGAACACCATACCGGTCATCGGCACGGTGTCGGCTCTGCGGCGCGAGAAGAATCTGCACCGGCTGCTTCGCGCTTTCGCAGCGACGGTTCGGCGAATCCCGTGCCGGCTGGTGATCGTCGGTGACGGGACCGAGCGTGGCGCACTCGAAGACACCGCCCAAGAACTCGGCGTTTCGGATTTCGTCCGCTTCGAGGGACACGTGCCGGACCCCAGCCACCTCTACGGCACATTCGATATTTTCGCGCTGACATCCGATACCGAGCAGATGCCCTATACCGTGATCGAGGCCATGGCGGCTGGCTGTCCGATTGCAGCGACCGATGTCGGCGATGTCCGCGAGATGGTGGCTGCGGAAAACCGGCCGTTTGTCGTCGCGAAAGATGAGGACGCCGTTTCGGATGCACTTGTGCGGCTGCTGGCGGATAGCGGCCTGCGCAAAACCATTGGAGACGCCAACCTGCGGATCGCCAGAGAAAATCATAGTCAGGACACCATGTTCCACGCCTTTGCCGAAATTTACGATCTGCCGGCATTGACCGCGACCTGAAAACATCGCGAGACGATGATGGCCCATCCGGAAGAGCCCCGCCTTTGAAGATTCTCTTTCACCACCGCATCCGCTCCAAGGACGGCCAGGCCGTTCATCTGGAGGAAATGCTTTGCGCGTTTCAGGCGTTGGGGCACGAGACGCTGCTGGTCGGCCCTTCAAGCTTCGCGAATGCAGAGTTCGGTCACGATCCGAAACTGCTCGGCAGGCTCAAGGCACACATTCCGAAAGCGGTCTACGAGTTGCTCGAAATCGGATACAACATCCCCGCCTATTTCCGGCTGCGCCGGGCATGGCGCGAATTCCGTCCCGACTTCATCTATGAGCGCCATAACCTCTATTTCCTTGCCGGTACCTGGCTCAAGAAGCGCAAGCGCGTTCCGCTGGTGCTGGAGGTAAACGCGCCGCTGGCGCGGGAGCGCGCCACCCATGGCGGGCTGGGCCTGCCGAAGCTTGCGGCATCGCTCGAACGATCGGTCTGGAAATCGGCGGATGCCGTTCTGCCCGTGACTCATGTTCTGGCGGCCGAACTGGAGTCTGCGGGTGTTTCGTCACACTGTATCGAAGTGATCTGCAACGCGATCGACCCGGCAAAATTCCGTCACGATGCCGCTCAAGCAGCCGCCGCGAAGCGCGAGCTCGGACTCGAGGGAAAGGTCGTCCTCGGGTTTACGGGCTTTGTGCGCGACTGGCACGGGCTGGATAAGATCGTCGATGGGCTGGCGTCTGCGGATTTTCGCGATGCGCACCTTGTTGTGGTGGGTGACGGTCCTGCGATACGGGACCTCAAAGGGCAGGCTGCCCGTCTCGGCGTTTCAGACCGGATCCTGTTTGCCGGCCTTGTCGACCGCGACCGCGTGGGCACGTTCGTCGCGTCCTTCGACATCGCGCTGCAGCCAAAGAGCGTCGAATACGCATCCCCGCTCAAGCTCTTCGAATACATGGCGCTGGCCAAGGCGATCGTGGCACCAGCACAACCGAACATTCGCGAAGTGCTCGAAGACGAGAAAAATGCGCTGCTGTTCGATCCGGCGGATACCGCAGGAATGTTCGCTGCCGTGAAAAGGTTGATCAACGATCCGGAACTGCGCGCGCGTCTGGGTGCCGCCGCCGCAGCAGCGATCGAAGCGTGCGGCTTCACCTGGCGGCAGAACGCAGAGCGTGTGGCGGCCTTGGGCGCTAAAGCTCATGCAAATCTATGACGCGCCAGACTTCCGGGCCCTCCCGCCCGCCATCGATCGCCTGCTTTCCAAAGGCGAAAGTTTCTTCGATCTGCCCGGCTGGTACGACCTCGTGGCGCGCCTCGGCATGCGTCCGGGTTGGAAACCGGTTGTCGTCGCAGACGATGACGCTTCAGCCGCCTTCGTGCTTCAGCACGACCCGCGAGGCGATTTCGCCAGTTGTGTGAATCCCTATAGCTGCGAGCATGCGGCGCTCGGAAATCCTGAAGCGATTTCAGGTCTCGCGCGCGCGTTCGCATCCACGCCGGGAAAATTTCGCGTGTTGCTGCGAGACCTCGATCCAGACGAACCCGCCTTCAACGCAGCCCTCGAAGGGTGCAGGGCCGCCGGCTTCAAGGCCAAGCCATTCTTCGGCTGGGGCAACTGGTATGAGGATGTCGCTGGCCGGACGTACCAGGATTATCTCTCTGCACGCCCTTCCAGCCTGACCAACACCGGCAAGCGCAAGCTGGCCGTGCTGCAGAAGAGTTCGCGTGTTTCGTTTCGCACTCACCGCCCCGGCGAAGCGCTGGAACCGTTCATCGCCGATTACGAGGACGTCGGCCGCCAGAGCTGGCAGCAGGCCGAGCCCTTCCCGCTATTCATTCCGGAATTGATCCGCTTCGCGGACAGCCTTGGCGTCCTGCGGATGGGCATTCTTAAAATCGACGGCGAAAACGCGGCCGCACAATTCTGGATCGTCTGGAATAAGAGAGCGCTGATCTTCAAGCTGGCCTATGTTGACAAGCTTCGCAGCCACTCACCCGGCACGCTGCTCACCATGAACATGCTTGAGCACATCTTCGAAAACGACAAACCCAGCGAGATCGATTTCGGGCGCGGCGACGATGAATACAAAAAGCTCTGGGTTTCCACGCGCCGGGAACGCTTTGGCATCGAGGCCGTCAATCCGCGCACGGTACGCGGCGCATTTCTGGCGGCGCGAATGACGCTTGCGAATATGCGCAGCCGTTCGCGCGCCGGATAAAGCTACGCTTTCCGCGCCAGAACCCCTTCGAAGAGCTTCCGTTGGCCCTGCGATGTCGCATCCCAGCTGAACCGCTCTGCATAAGCCCGGGTCGCGGCCCGATCCGGCGAACGTGCGAGCAGGTCCGTTATTGCGCCGGCCACGCCTTCCGCGGAGCGTGAGGTCATCAGCGTCCCGGCTTCGGGAGCAGAAACCACCTCCGGATTGCCCCAGGCATTGGTCGCGACGACGGGCGTGCCGCAGGCCATCGCTTCGAGTAGCACATTCGGCCAGCCCTCGCGGCTGGAGGCGAGAATGAGCACATCTGCCGCCACATAGGCGCGTTGTAAGTCGGCGTGCGCGACGGCGCCGAAAAAGCGCACGCGCTCTGCAACGCCAAGGTTCGCGGCCAAGGCTTCGAGCGATTTCCGCTCCGGCCCCTCGCCTGCGATCAGCAGCGTGCACTCTTTGAGCGTCGTCAGCGCACCGATTGCGTATTCATGCCCCTTGCGTTCGATCAGGTGTCCGACGGACAAGAGCACCGTTCCTGAAACTCCAATCCATGCGCGCGCGGCTTCCCGCCCTCCAGGATGAAACAGCTCGAGATCGACGCCGTTTCGGAGGACCGTGATGTCGCTCTCCGGGATTCCCAGCGCGACGATCGCATCTTTAAGGGCCTGGCTCACGGCGACGATGCCGGCCGCGCGATGTGCCGCATTGCAGATCAAGGCACGCGGAATCCGATATCGCGGGATCAGGTTCACGTCCGTGCCGCGCGCCGTGATCACAACCGGCTTTCCGAGAAGACGTCCGAGCATGATCGCAGCAACGCCATCGGGATAAAAATAATGCGCATCGATCAGGTCGAAATCGCGCGCATACTGCATCCGGCGAACGGCCCCGACACTGCCCCAAAAGAGCAGCCACGGCGCGATGCTCATTCCAACCTTGGGGATGACGGGAAAGCGCGGATGGACAACTTCGATGCCGTACCGCGTTTCCGTCAGCGGTGCTCGCGCCCAGGCTGACGGCTGCCCGAATTTGGCCGAGCGCAGGGGAAAGTAGGGGACAGGCGCCACGACCCGGGCGCCCACCCCGCCGCTGCCAACGAGATGGCGCAGGCGGTTCTCCACAAAGACCCCATGATTTGGTTGGGATACGCTGGGGAAGAGTGTGGAAAATGTCACAATCTCGATTTCAGCGGGCAACACACTTCCTTCCGGATCCCCTCGGCGCTCCCAAATATTGGGGTACCGGTAAAAACAATAACAACATGGAAGGACGGCCTGATCCGGTCAAATGCACCCTTTTTCAGCAACCTTAATAGCGGCCTCGCATTGATTGTCTTTTGACTGTATTGCTTATTATGCAGGTGCGAAGGGGGGTTATTTACCTTTTCGGGCTGTCGGGCTTTTTCAGGAAAAATAGGGGCTGATTTTGGTAAACGCGATCTCTCGAGTCGTTGGACTCGTCGGTGTTCTATTGTTGCTGGCCGCTTGCACGAACTCGCTTCCGAGCGCGCAGACCTTGCCGCCCGCTGCTCCCGCGGACGCCGCGAATTATCGCATCGGACCCGGTGACGTCCTGAACGTGTTCGTCTGGCACAACTCGGATCTGAGCGCACAAATGCCGGTTCGGCCCGACGGCCGCATCTCGCTGCCGCTGATCGGCGACATCGTTGCGGCCGGCACGACGCCGACCGATCTGTCCGCGCAGATCCAGGACAAGCTGAAAGCCTACGTCAAAGATCCGCTGGTCACCGTCATCCCGACACAGTTCGTGGGCCTCTTCACGCGCCAAGTGCGCGTGATCGGCGAAGCCGTCCAGCCCCGCGCAATCCCATACAGCGCGAGCATGACCGCGCTTGACGTGATGATCGCCGTGGGCGGGTTGACCAAATATGCCGATGGCAACAGGGCCGTGCTCGTCCGCGCCATCGACGGAAAGCAACAGTCGTATCAGGTTCATTTGGACAGTCTGGTCCGCGATGGCGATGTTTCGCAGAACGTTGCGTTGCAGCCAGGCGACATACTGATCATTCCGCAACGCTTCTTTTAGGCACACTTCGCCGGACGGCGCTGGGGGACCGGTACGGTCACAACAAGTTAGGCGTAAACGATGGCGGGCGACCGAACCGGCGTAGAGAATCTTAAATCCCTGCTCCTCGAACAGGGCATTGCGCTATGGAAGCGCCGCTGGCTTGCGCTGGCCACCTGCTGGGCTTTGTGTGTCGCGGGTTGGGTGACGGTGTGGGCGCTTCCCAACCGTTACGAATCCGATGCGCGCGCCTATGTCGACGTCAACGGACTGCTTACGCCGCTTCTCAAGGGCCTGGTGGTCGACACACCACAAACCCAAAGCGTCGAATATCTGCGCCAAACGCTGCTCAGCCGTCCCAATCTCGAGGAGGTCGCCTATATGACCAACCTCGCGAAGCCGGAGATGGGTGACGCCGCGAAGGAAGAACTCGTCACCAATCTCGCAGCCGACATCACCCTCAAGCCCGATCAGCAGAATCTGATCTCGCTGTCCTACGTCAGTCCAAGCCCGAGCACGGCCAAGAACGTGGTGCAGTCGCTGCTCACGATCCTTGCAGAGAAGGCGACCGCCAGCAGCCGCGTGGAAATGGATCATGCGCGGAAATTCCTGAACGAGCAGATCGCCAGTTACGAAGCACAGCTGCGCGCAGCTGAGCGGCGCCGTGCGGATTTCCGCAAGCAATACTCCGACTACTTCTCCGACAATGGTTTGCCGCGCCTGCAGGTTCTTCAGGGGCAGATCGTGCAGTTTCAACAGCAGTACGAGGATGCCCAGATCATGGAGCGGTCCCTCGCCGCGCAGATGGGCCAGGTCCCGCAGCTGATCGATGTCGACTCCACGCCGACCGTGTCCAACAGCGGTCAGGTCGTGACCGCAGCCCCCAGCGTGCGCCTCGCACAAGCGGAGAGAAATCTCTCCGCGCTCAAGCTGCAAGACACGGAAAAGCATCCCGATGTCGTTGCCGCAGAACGCATGGTGAGCGAGCTCAAATCGCAGGTCAGCTCGCACACCGGTGACGCCGAAGGGAAAATCCAGATCCCCAATCCGGCCTATGAGCAGGTCAAGCTGAAATTTGTCGACGCCAAAACGCAGGTCCCGCTGACCAGGCAGCGGCTGGACAAGACCCAGGCGGAATACGATCGCGTCCGCCAGGCGTTCGGCAATGTCCCGGACATCGAAGCCAAGGCCAAGATGGTCGACCGCGACTACGACATCGTCAAAGCGAACTACGATGAGCTGGTAAAGCGCCGTCAAGCCGCCACGCTCTCGCAGGCCGCGGACGATCAGGCCGACCGCACCCAGTTCCGCGTCGTCGATCCGCCCCAGATCCCGATCTCACCGGCGTTCCCAAAGCGACCGTTGCTCTACTCGCTGGTTCTCTTGCTTGGCGTTGCCGGCGGCATATTCGTTCCGTTGCTGCTGGCCCAGATGAATCCGACCTTCGGTTCCGCTTCCCGACTGCGCGAACTCGGGCTGCCGGTGATCGGCAGCGTGGTCTATGCCTACCACGCGGGCATACCTTCCTTCCTCGGCACATGGCGAGGCCGGGCCCTTGTTCTGACGCTTGCAGCTCTCTTCGCGTGTTATGGCGGGCTGATGGTGCACAGTACCGGTCTCTACCGGGGAGTACTCTGATGGCCGAGACACCGGACCTCGTTCTTCGCGCGGCCAGCAGACTGGCCAGACCCGAGTTGACGCCATCTCTCGCGGAGGACCGCGCAGGATTTGCCCGTCCAAAACCGCAAGGCCGGGTTGCCGCACAGAGCCAGCCGCTGGCGCCTGCACCGGAAAGCGCTTCGGAGCCGAAAAACATTATCCCCGCGACGCCCCCGGCGCACAGCGTGGTGCTCAGCCAGGCGATGCTCGCCGCAAGCGGCATCGCGCTGCCCTCGGCGGGCTTCTCGCGTCAGGTCGAAGAATTCCGCTCGATCAAACGGCAGGTGCTCGCCAGCATCCTGCGCGGTGCGTCAGCGGACGGCACCAATCGCCTTCTGATGGTGACGAGCGCTGTCCCCTCCGAAGGCAAGACGCATGTCTCGATCAACCTTGCGTTGGCGATCGCATTCGAGCGTGACTACAGCGTGTTGCTTATCGACGCCGACGCCCATCGCCATTCGCTCGTCTCGCGGCTTGGCATACATGCCGACAAGGGCTGGCTGGATACGCTGACCGACGACACCATCAAGCCCTCGGATGTCATCATCGGAACGAACATCCCGAACCTGACGATCCTGCCCGCCGGAAAGGTCAGACCGGAAATTCCGGAACTCATGTCGAGCCGCAGGATGGCAGACATGCTCCGTCAACTTGTCGGCGAAAATCCTAACCGGCTCGTCATCTTCGACTCCCTGCCTTGTCTGGTCAGCACCGAACCGACGATCCTGGCCTCCCATGTCGGCCAGGTCCTGTTCGTCGTCGCGGCCAGCGAAACCACCAAACACGAGATCGAATCCTCGCTGCGGCTCCTGGAGGGGTGTCCCAGCATCAACCTCATTCTGAACAAGGGCGACCCGCTTCTGATCGATCAATTCGGCAAGTACGGGTATGGCTATGGCTACCAGAACAAAGGATAAAGGAGCGGGGCGAATCAAAGTTCCGTGCCAGAGGGGCAGAAGACGTTGAAGACGGGGGCAGTGATCGCACGGCTCGGCGCCCTGCTGGTTGGCGCTGCCACGCTGGCCGGCAGCGGGAATTCCGCGCACGCCCAAGCCATCGAATATTTCGGTACGCCCTGGATCTATCAGCCGATGAATGTGCTGCCGGGCCAGCCGACCGGGACGGGACCTGCGGGCGCATCGCTGCCGACGGGCGTCCAGAGCCCGACCGCCTATTCCAACATTTGGGGATTTGCAACGCAGGTTGGAAACCCGGTCGCTCCCCCTTGGCTGTTCACACCGCGTTTCGGCGTCAATGAAATCGCGACGGACAATGTTCGCCAAAATCTCTACCCCCGCCAGGAAGATCTGACCTCGCAGATCTACGCCGGTGTGCTGATCGGCGCGGATACATCGCATCTCACCGGCATGCTCGACTATTCCGGCGTGCTCCAGGAAAACATCAACGCAACCGACCAGAATCGCTTCTCGAACTACGCGTTCCTGAGCGCGCACGCGACCATCCTGCCGGGCACGCTCCTGATGGACATCCACGGCTCGATCGACGATGTCCTGCGGCCAGGCGCCGGAGCGGGCATCAACCCCACGCTCCTGCAGAACGGTCAGGTAACGCAGAGCTACCTCCTCAGCGCGTCGCCCTATTATGTGGCCCGCCTCGGCGATATCGGCTTTGCGAGCCTGCGCTATCAGGCTTCACAGGCTTGGTTCAGCCGGGATAACGGTGCGATTACGATCCCCGGCCTGAACTTGGCGCCCATCACGTCGTCGACCCAACAGCAGGCCCGGCTCGACATCAAACTCCCCGGCACCTTTGTGCCGCGTCTTGCAACGCACATCGGATTGTCGGCTGGCTCGGAAGTCACGGGTCTGGCGGCTGTGGGCACGTTCCTGCGCTCGACGAACCAGGTGGTCAACGAGTACCAGCTTACACGATCTATTTCGCTGATCGGCGCCGGCGGGTGGGAGTGGCTGCACGACAAATATCATCCGCTGGTCACCGGACAGGGCGCGACCTGGGAGGTCGGTGGCCGCTGGCAGCCCAATGCCAATTCGTCGATCCTTGTGCTCTACGGCCATCACGATCTGAAGACCGACATCGAAGGCGAGATGCAATACCGGCTCACGCCCTTCACGTCGTTCTACGTTGCCTACACCGACTCCATCGGCACGGCACAGCAGTCGCTGATCGCCAACAACGAAGCCTCACAGCTCAATCCGGCCGGGCCCGTTTCCGGCATCAGCTTCAACCAAAGCCCGGTTCTCGGGATCCTGAATGACGCGGCGCTCGCCGCGGCCGGCGATCCGGACACGGTTGGCGTCCCGCTCGGCATCCCGCTCGCGGACGTGGAGAATTTCACGCCGCTCGAGAACGATATTTTCCGTACCAAGCTTCTGCGCGGGATCGTCTACACCAACCTGGGCGACAGCCCGATCGCCCTGACCGTCTATAATGCGCAGCAGTTTTCGCTCACCGGCGGGACGCCGCCGGAAACAACGACGCGCGGCGCGAACGTGTCCTGGACGCCGACCCTCAGCGAGGACCTATTCGCCTTCGTCCAGGGCGGCGTGAACTACATCGATATCGATCGTGGCAACATCTACAATGCCGCGCTGGGCGGACACTATCTGCTGTCACCCGCGATCAGCATCGGATTGCGATACGACTTCATCTATCGCACGGCGCGGCCGTACACCGGCGGCTATATCCAGAACGCGGTGACCCTCAGCCTCAACAAGAATTTCTGAGTCCGTCCCCATGTATCTTGAGTTCTACAATCTGGCGGACATGCCGTTTCAGCTGACGCCGGACGGGCGGTTCTTCTTCGGCAGCGAACAGCATCGCAAAGCCATGGCGTTCCTGAACTACGGCATTTCCCAGGGCGAGGGATTTGTCGTCGTCACCGGCGAAGTCGGTGCAGGAAAGACCACGCTCGTTGAGCACCTTCTGGCGACGCTCGATCCCAACGAATACGTGTCGGGACGCATCGTCACCACCCAACTCGGCAGCTACGACATGCTCTGCATGATTGGCTCGGCACTGGGTGTCTTTCGCGAAGGCATGGACAAGGCGACGGTTCTGATCCGTGTCACGCAGTATTTCTCGGACATGTATAATCGGGGAAAGCGCGTCCTGCTCATCGTGGACGAGGCGCAGAGCCTGACGACCGAGGCGGTCGAAGAGCTGCGCATGCTGTCCAATATCGTCGTTGGCCACAGTGCCCCATTCCAGGGGATATTGCTGGGACAGCCGGAATTCCGTTCCGTTCTATCGAGCACCGGGCTGGAGCAGTTTCGCCAGCGGGTGACGGCGTCCTATCACCTTGGCGCACTGAACGAGTCCGACACCAAGCGCTACATCGAACACCGGTTGACGCATGTCGGCTGGGTCAACGATCCGAGCTTTTCGGACGCCGCATTCCGGCAGATCCACAAGCAGACGAGCGGTATTCCGCGCCGCATCAACACGCTCTGCTCGCGGCTCCTGCTGCTGGGTTTCCTCGAAGAGAAGCACCAGATCACCGAAGAGATGGTCACCAGCGTTGCGTCCGAAATGCTGATGGAGCTTGGGGGCGCGCCCACCGGAAGCGGCGTCGCCCTCCCCTCCGCGTCTTCGTTGCGCAGCGACGGAAGGCCGCTCAAGGCAGCGAACGACGAAGGCCAGGATTCGCGCCTTGCGCGGCTCGAAGAGCGCGTCGAGCGGCACGACCGCGCCATTAACCGCGCTTTCGAGATTGCGCTGCGTTACCTGCCGAGCTTGGGCGATAACCACTGATGGATCACGCGGTCTATCGCTTGCAGGACGGAGCGCCGTCAGAGCCCACGCGGCTTGAGACTGCGCATTACGCCGCGAACCGCACGAGCCGCATCAACGCCTTCACGATCGACGTCGAAGACTACTTCCAGGTCGAAGCTTTCAAGCAAACAATCTCGCGCGACGATTGGGACAGCATGCCGGCGCGCGTGGATCGCAACACCGGGCTGCTGGTGGATATGCTCGCCGGCGCGAGCGTGCAGGCGACGTTTTTCATTCTGGGCTGGGTGGCGGAGCGCTTTCCGCATGTCGTGCGCCGGATTCACGACGCCGGACACGAGGTCGCGAGCCATGGCTACGGCCACGAGCTTGCCCATGTGCAGTCGCGAGACGACTTCCGCACGGACATCCGCCAGGCGAAGCATCTGCTCGAAGACGTCTGCGGTTCGCGCGTCAAAGGCTATCGCGCGCCGACCTTTTCCATCCGGCGCGAGAACTGGTGGGCGTACGACGTGCTGGCCGAAGAAGGATACGCCTACAGCTCAAGCCTCTATCCGGTGTCGCACGATCTCTATGGGATGCCCGACGCACCGACAGGACCTTTTCGCCCCGGAGATTCCCCGCTGGTCGAAATCCCGCTGTCCACGATGAAGTTTGGGAGCCGCAACATCCCCTGCTCCGGCGGCGGTTACTTCCGGCTCCTGCCCTATGGCGTTTCGCGCCTGTGCCTCGATCGTGCGCTTCGCCAGCGATCGTCGGCGCTGGTTTTCTATTGCCATCCGTGGGAATTCGATCCGGGCCAGCCGCGTATCCCGGCGTCCGCGAAGTCCCGCTTCCGCCACTACACCAATATCGGCCGCATGCCGTCGCGCGTTGCCCGGCTGCTCGGCGAGTTCCGGTGGGGACGCATGGACCAGGCATTCGCGCGCGAACTGGGCGAGACGCCATAAAGGCCAGCCATGCCCGAGTTGAGTATCGCGCGGCTTGATCCAGCGGACAGCGGACACTGGGATGACTTCGTCCGGGCTGCACCGGGCGGAACGTTTTTCCATCTCGCGGGATGGCAGACGGTCATCGAAAGCGTTTTTGGCCATAAGACCTACTACCTGACGGCGTCGCGCAACGGCGCGATCGAAGGCGTTCTGCCGCTGACGCATGTCCGCAGCATGCTGTTCGGCAATTCGCTCATCTCCAACGCGTTCTGCGTCGAAGGCGGCGTGGTCGCCAGCACGGAAGATGCGCGCGAAGTCCTGTTGAACGAGGCCGTGCGGATCGGCCGCTCCCTGAACGTGGACTGCGTCGAGCTGCGCTCCTCCGATGCCGGTCGCGAGGGATGGGTTCGCCGCGAAGGCCTTTATGTCGGCTTCCGCCGCACGTTGGATGCCGATCCCGAGATCAACATGAAAGCCATTCCGCGCAAACAGCGCGCGATGGTTCGCAAAGGCATCGCGGCCGGACTCGTATCCGAGTGCGACGGCGATGCCGGGCGCCTGCATGACGTCTATGCCCAAAGCGTCCATCATCTGGGCACGCCGGTCTTTCCGAAGCGCTATTTCCAGGCCTTGAAAGACCAGTTCGGCGAGGCGTGCGACATCGTCACCATCCTGAGCGGAAACGAGCCCGTCGCGTCCGTGATGAATTTCTACTTCCGCGACGAAGTCCTGCCCTATTATGGCGGCGGCACGGCCAAAGCGCGCGAACTCGCGGCCAACGATTTCATGTATTGGGAGGTGATGCGGCGCGCGACGTTGCGCGGCTGCCGCACATTCGATTTCGGCCGCAGCAAGATCGGCACCGGCGCGTACAACTTCAAGCGCTATTGGGGTTTCGAGCCGGCGCCCCTGGCCTACGAATTCTTCCCGGTCGCAAAGCAGGAGTTGCCTGAGAACAATCCGCTCAATCCGAAATTCCGGCTGTTCGTTTCCGCCTGGCAGAAGATGCCGCTGTTCATGACCAAGATCATCGGCCCGATGATCGTGCGCTCCATCGGTTGAGCCGTGGCGGGCGATCTTCTTTTCCTGTCGCAGCGGATCCCCTATCCGCCGGACAAGGGCGACAAGATCCGTTCGTTTCACATCCTTCAGCATCTCGCGCGCCGCTTCCGCGTGCATCTGGGATGCTTCTTCGACGATCCGGCCGACGAGAAATATGTCTCCCCTTTATCGGAGATGTGCGGGAGCGTGTTTGCCAGACCCCTTTCCTCCACAACGAAGAAGATGCGCGCTCTGCGGGCCTTGGCCGGCGTCAGGAGCCTTTCGGAAACCTGCTTCCACGAGCCGGAGATGGCGCGCTGGGTTGACAAAACAACCCGGGACAACCGCATCGCCAACGCGTTCGTGTTTTCCTCCGCGATGGCGCCGTATCTGTTCGGCACCGGCGTCAACAAGGTTCTGGACATCGTCGACGTCGATTCCGAGAAGTGGCGAGCCTATGGCGAAAATTCCGGCTGGCCGCTCAACTGGATTTATGCGCGAGAAGCCGACAGGCTCTTGGCGCTCGAACGGCGCGCCGCGCTTTCCTACGATCGCTCGCTGTTCGTCTCCGTTGCCGAGGCCGATGTCTTTCTGAAGCGCGTCCCGGAAGCGGCATCCCGCGTAGCGGCCATGAGCAACGGCGTCGACACCGGCTATTTCGATCCTACGCGCGAGGTCGCAACTCCCTTTCCGGCAGGTGCCGCGCCGGTGGTCTTTACCGGCACCATGAACTACCGCCCGAACATCGAAGCGGTGACGTGGTTCGCCACCGAGATTTTTCCGGCGGTGCGCCAGCACGTCCCCACCGCGCAATTCTGGATCGTGGGTGCACACCCCGCACCCGCGGTTCGCGCGCTTGAGGGCGAAGGCGTGCGTGTGACCGGCCAGGTGCCGGATGTCCGGCCCTATCTGGCGCATGCCGGTTGCGTGACCGCGCCGCTCAAGATCGCGCGCGGTGTGCAGAACAAGGTGCTCGAGGCCATGGCCATGGCGCAGGTCGTGGTCGCGACGCCGCAGGCCCGTGAAGGCATTGAGGCCGAGCCCGGGACCGAGATCGTTATTGGCACCAGCGCCGGGAGCCTGACCGGTGCGGTCTGTGCGGCGCTCGCGGGAAAATATCCGGATATGGGCCGGCGGGCGCGCCTGTGCGTGCAAACGCGCTATGGCTGGCAGCGCAATCTCGATTGTCTTGATACTCTGTTTCCGGCTTCGGGTGTTTGATGCGGGGTCGTTGGGGCTGTTTCGCATGACGGATTTCTCATCGCAGGAAATGAAAGGCACGCGCGCCTCGAGTGCGTTGAGCGACGCCGACGGACAGACGTGGCTGCGCGATGCGGGCGTATTGTTCATCTCCCTCGCCGCACTGGCAGCCATCTTCTGGCGGGAAGCGGCGGGTGCGGTCGCGGTCTGGATTCAATCGCCGACCTTCAATCACGGCTTTCTCATCCTTCCGATCGCGCTCTATATGATGTGGACACGGCGCGACGGCGCGGCCGCGCTTCCGAGCCGGCCGGCTGTCTGGGCCACACTTCTCATCCTGCCGCTGTCGTTTCTCTGGCTGATAACGGCCATCGCATCCGTCCTCGAAGCACAGCAGTTCGTCGTCGTCGCGATCCTGCAGGTAATGCTGGTAGCGGTATTGGGCTGGCCGGTCTACCGGCGCTTCGCGGCACCGTTTCTCTATCTGTTCTTCCTGGTGCCGAGCGGCGCGGAGCTCGTGCCGGCGCTCCAGCAGGTTACCGCGCATTTTGCGGTCATCGTGCTCAAGCTCATCGGTGTGCCGGTCTATTCCAATGGCGCCGTCATCGAAGTCCCGGCCGGGACCTTCGCCGTGGCCGAAGCCTGCGCGGGCTTGCGCTTCCTGGTGGCGACGGTCGCGTTCGGCGTGTTTTACGCCGCGCAGATCTATCGCGGCATTCCCAAGCGCCTCATCTTCATCGCGCTGTGCGTCGTCGTTCCGATCATCGCCAACGGGTTGCGGGTGTTCGGCATCATCTGGGCGGCGCAGTTGCTGGGAAGCGCCACCGCCGCCGTTGCCGATCATCTCATCTATGGCTGGGTGTTCTTTTCGCTGGTTCTGGTCCTCTTGGTGTTCGCAGGCCGCCCCTTCGCCGACGACGACACGCCGATTGAGGCCATCGATCCAACGGCAGCGGACCGCCCCACGCAGTCGATGGCGAGCGTATTCGGAGCGGGCGCACTTGCGGCGATCGCGGCGGCAATTTTCCCGGCGGTTTGGTTCCTGCTTGGCGACAGCTCCGCGGCGGCCCTTCCGGCAGCGCCGCCGGCCATTTCACCGCCCTGGCAGCGCACGGCGGATGACGGCGGCTGGACACCGGTGCTCGTAGAACCTGCGCGCACCTTTTCCGAAGCCCACGCCGATGGCGACAGCAAGGTCTACAGCTATATCGCGCTGTACCCGGCCCGCGGGCGGACGAATAATCTCGTGCGATCCAACAACCGTCTCGCAAGCGAGAAAGACTGGAAGCTGAACTCAAGCCGTTTGGAAACGCTCGCTATCGGCGGGCGTACGATCCCCGTCGCGATGACGACAATCAGCGGCAATTCCCGGAAATTGACGGTGTGGTCGTTCTACGTTGTCGGCGGTTCGAGCGAAGCAAGCGTCTGGTCCGTCAAGCTTCGGCAGTTGGGCGATTACTTCTCGAGTGGAAGCTGCGCCTCCGCCTTCGTCGCCATCGCCACGGAGAGCACGGGCAGCCAGACGACCGACGACCGGGAAGCGGCGCGCTATCTTTCCGCCATGCAGCCACTGCCTGGGTATCTGTGTGGAGCGAGCGCGCACTGAACGCACCATTGGGGCGGACGCCACCAGGCGCCGGTCCATCGGCGCTCCGCCGCCGCCCTGACGGGCGTCGTCAGCCCGGTCGAAATGCTCGTCGAGTCGTGGGAATTGCGAGTTGGGATCGATCCGGAGCCGCAAACCGAGGCCGGGTTGCCGTCAACGTCAAGATCTGACACCTATGCATATCAATGGCTTAGTAGAGAACGATGGCCAGAGTTGTAAAAAATATTGACACTTCGGGGTCAGTGTAAAAAGGTGAGCGTCACGAGCCTGTCTTTAAGAAACGTGCAACCAGAATGCGTCAATCTCGTTTCAGGTACGTGGTCGAAGGGTTTTCGGTTTTGCGCAATCAGACAAGAAGCTTGCGCGCACCTGCGGCGGCATCCCGGAAACGGCCGTCCTCGGACCCGTTCCCCTTCCTTATTTGCCTGGTCGCCATCCTCTCGACATCGGCGCTTGTGTATTGGCTGCTTTTCCGCGGCGCGGTGCTGGCCAGCCACGCGTTCTGAGCACTCCCAGGCGCACAAAGGCCGGAGCCAACTAGGCCCCGGCCTGTAAAATTGCGCAATTTCCCGCGTCTTAGGCCTTGTTGGCGTTCTTGCGGCGGCGGCGGATCATGAACGCGAACAGGAGAAGCGCAGACCCGAACAGCGCGATCGAAGCCGGCTCAGGAACAACAACCTGTTCCACGACGTCCCCGTTCAGGAGCCGCTTCGTGCCGTGGCTGCAGGTGTTATCCGTCACATGGGCGCTTTGGAATCCACCGATGCATTCAAACGATGCCGCGGTGTTCAGGACGTAGGTCCCGTTTCCATTGATCGGCGCGGTGAACACGAGCTGGAAAAAGCCGACAAAGCCGGTGCGGTTGAAGGTCAGATACAGATTGCCGTCCGCAAATTGCGGCGTGGGGAGCCCCAGGCCCGTCTTGTAAAGAAACCCGTTCGCGCCACTGGTCAGGACGTTGTACGTCACCACAAAGTCGTTCGGATTGGCCAGAGCGATCGAAACCTGGCCGGTCGCAGTGCCGCCGTCGGCGAAGGCGAGATTGAAGCTGAAGGACGCGTTGGCCTCGGCCGGTGCGGAAACGGCGACCGCTCCCAGCATCGAAAAGACCGCGACGGCCACAAGACGCTTGATCGCTGACAGCATTACGGGACTTCCTTTGATCTTTGGGCCGGTGTCACACCACTGGCAAAAACATGGGTAGCAAAAAAAAGGCCAATAAATAGGTTCAACAACTACAAGCACTTATGAGCCGGGAAAACGGTGTGTGTAAAATAACCTGACAGTCACCACCAAAAGCCAACCGGCCCACCGCTTTCGCGATGGACCGGCTGTTGAACATCGAAGCCAGAAGCTCCGGCCTATCTCTTACGCGCTTTTGGCCTTGCGGCGGCGGCGATAGGCGCCGGCCGCGGCAAGCAGACCCGTACCCAGGAGCGCCATGGACGCCGGTTCCGGAACCTCGAGCGAGACGTTGTCGAGGAGCAGGAAGCCGTCCGTCGTCAGAGCCGTGAACGACAGCGTGTCGTGGCCCGTGGCATGCACCCAGAACTGATACATGACGTAGTTGGTACCAGTGACGTTGGTGATCGAGCT
>Ga0157369_10002149_pt1 | contig 23764 bp, 31 predicted proteins | sample C25metaG_FD_113461 | JGI IMG/M metagenome (GOLD analysis project Ga0157369, IMG submission 113461) | Corn rhizosphere microbial communities from Kellogg Biological Station, Michigan, USA - C2-5 metaG | ecosystem: Host-associated > Plants > Roots > Rhizosphere > Soil | place: USA: Michigan... | reverse complement strand
TACGCCAATCTTGTTAGGCTCGCACAAGCTAAGGGGAAAACAGTTTGAGCCGCTATGTGCGCATCCCGACACGTTCGCGCGCGTGGATTGAGGACGAAACGTTTCGCGATGAGCGCCCGATGTCGCACTCGGTAGAGGTCGATAGCCACGAAGCAGTGGATACCGGCCTAATGTGGGCGGATGGAACGATCGTATGGCGGGCACCTAATCCGATTGGGTTCGGCCGCGATGGTGAGTGGCTATGACCGACGACCCCATCCATCGCGCCACCCGCTGGCACGACTTCTACCATGAGGATGGCGGTCTTAAAGACATGCTGGACACGCTCCGGGATGCCTATCTGGATCGTGCCGCAGCCCTGATGCCCAACGATACCGCCGCCCTGCTGAAGCTCGGCATGGCGCGCAAGATCGTGGGCGAGATTGAATCACACGTCCTATCGATCTTCGATGCTGCCAAGGTCATCTCGGCGGCCCAGGACCACGCAGACCGCATAGCAAAGCTTCCCGAAGCGCGTCGCCGCTTCCTCTAATTCACCACAGCAGAAAGTAACACAGATGGCCCATCGTCTTGATGACGAAGCCGGAGTGTCGCGCGCGCTTGCGATCGGCCTTCGGATGACTCCTGCCGAGCGTGCAAGCGGGCGTTTCATGCGCGCCCCAGACCATGCTGAAGCCGCACCTGTCACGCAGGCATCGGTGCTGGAAGATATTGCTGACACCTTTCTTGGCGATGAGGCGGACGCCCCAGCCGATGGTGAGGAAGAAGAGATTCCCGAAGGCGATGAGCCCGAGGGTGACGAGCCGGAAGGTGATGAGCCCGAAGGCGAAGAAACCACTGACGAGACGGATGAAGCTCGCGAGCCCATCAAGCCGCCCGTCAGTTGGGACAGTGACGCCAAGGAGGCATTCGAGCAGCTTCCGCGCGAGCTACAAGAGATTGTGGCGACCCGCGAAGCTCAGCGCGACAAAGCCTTCCAGCAGGCGACGACCGAAGCGGCCAATGCCAAGCGCAATGCTCTGGTTGAGGCTAATGCGGTATTCGCCGAACAACAGCGTCAATATGCTTCACATCTGGAGCAGATCGCAAGCCAGCTCGCGCCCCAGCGCCCCGATCCAGCCATCGCGGCCCAGGACCCCGGAGCGTATGTTCAGGCCCTCGCGATCTTCGAAGCACGGAATGCCCAGTATCAGCAGATGATGCAGCAGGCCGCGCACGCGAAGAACGAGGCCGCCCAGCGCGACACCCTCACCCGCAATGAAGAATTGGCCAAGAACAACGAAATTCTGGCCAACCACTTCGGCGAGCAATGGTCCGATACCAAGCAGCGTCAGGAATTGCTCACCGGCCTCGAAACGGTCGGAGCAGAGCTTGGCTACTCGCATGAGTTGATGGGCCAAGCATCCGCAGCGGACATCCTCGCTCTGGCAAAGGCGAGCGATTGGAAGGCCAAGGCTGAAAAATGGGACAAGCTCCAGAAAGACAAAATGGAGCCCGTTCGCGCAGCCAAGGCGCTGCCGCGTGTCTCGAAGCCGGGAACGGCATCGGGTCGCGCTGAGCGCACCGCGAAGGGCCAAGACGCAGCATGGGTCGCAGTCCAGCAGAGCCGTGGGAAGAATGGCGATGCGGCAGCGGCCTTCCTCGAAGGCATGGGCATCAAGCTTTGATGCCCGACATAAGGTTCCAGTAAAATGGCTGTTCCCTCGAATACCATCCAGGCCAACCGTGTTGGCCAGCGGGAGGACCTGAGCGACAAGATCGCGCAGCTTTTCCCCGACGAAACCCCGTTCCTGAATGCGATCGGCACGGGCAAATGCGAAGGCGTCAAGACCGAGTGGCAGACCGACGTTCTGGTCGCCGCCAACGCCAACAACTACAACATCCAGGGCGATGATAAGGCCAACGACAGCCGCCCGGATACCACCCGCGTCAACACCTACACGCAGATTTCGACCAAGGTCGTGTCGGCGTCGTCCACTGTTGAGGCGGTGAACAAGGCCGGCCGCAAGTCGGAACTGGCGCGCGAAATCATGAAGGCGGGCCGCGAGCTTCGCACCGACATGGAATTGCGTTCCACCGGCAACTACGCATCGGTTGCGCCCACGACTTCGGTCGCGGGTCAGACTGCTGGTGCGTTGGCATGGCTGGCAACCAACACCTCGCGCGGCACGTCGGGTGCCAATGGCGGCTTCTCGGCGGGTATCGTCGGCGCTGCCACCAACGGCACGCAGCGCACCTACACCGAGACCCTGCTGAAGACTGTCCTCCAGTCGATCTGGGCCAAGGGCGGCAATGCGAAGTTCGTCATTACGGACGGCTCGCACAAGCAGATCGCTGCCGGCTTCTCGGGGCTGGCTCAGGCCCGCCGCGAGACTGGCAACAAGAAGGCGACCATCATCGCCGGAGCGGATATTTACGTGTCCGACTTCGGCGAGGTGCAGTTCGTTCCTTCGCGCTTCTGCTCGTCGCGTGACGCGCTGATCGTGGATCCGGAATATTGGGAACTGGGTTACCTCGATCCGTTGCAGGTCAACCCGCTCGCCAAGACCGGCCTTGCCACCCGCAAGCTCATGCAAGTTGAATGGGCCTTGAAATGTTTGAACGAAGCCGCCTCGGGCGTGGTCGCGGACCTCACCTAAGCCGCTTCACAAGCAAACTGATGAGGGCTCGGACTTCGGTTCGGGCCCTTTTTCTTTGGGAGCGATCATGCCTCAGTGGGAGCAGATCGACTATGATCCCCAAAGCGGGATCAGGAAGCTCATCGCCGCAAATGAGCATGAGGAAGATTCCGTCCTTGTCCGCACCGAGTTCGATCCGCGCGTAACGCAAGCGATCCTCGATCAGAACAAGGCATCCGCCAACCATGCAACCGGCACAATGGGCGAGTTCGTCAAGGTGGCCCAGATACCGCCCCAGGTCCAATACGACTGGTGGCACAAATACCGCATCAATAGCTGGTCCCCGAATGAGGAGGATCAGAAGCGCATCACCAAGCTGCTGAACAGCAACGACTACCGGTATCTGAAGTGCCGGGACATCATCATCTGAGGGGTAGGTTATGACGCTTGCAACCTACTCCGATCTGTCTGCGGCCATCGTGGACTTCATGAACGACAGCAATCAGGCGTCGAAGGTCGATACCTATATCGCTCTGGCGGAAGCGCGCTTCAATCGCGTGCTGGACACGCCCGATATGGAGGTTTCGACCACGCTGGATGGCTCTACCGTCTCAATTGCGTTGCCGGCGGATTATTATGAGGTGCGCGGCCTGTTTCTCAATGGGCTATACACGCTCCCGCTTGAGGCGCTGACCCTCAACGCACTCAAGAACATCTATCCGGACAATGTGAATGGAACCCCGGTCGCCTATGCGATCGACGGCCAGAATATCGTTCTGGGACCATATCCGGCTTCGGCGTGCACGCTGCGGTTGAATTATAAGCAGAAGATCCAGGGTCTCTCCGCTTCGAATCCCACCAACTGGATCATGACGAAGCACCCTGACCTATATCTGACGGCGTGCCTCCTGTTCGCCGAATTCCGCAGTTGGAACGACCCTCGCGCTGCCGAGGCCAAGGCCGCTGCCGAGCAGATCATGGCCGAGATTAACGAGATTGGTGGCAAGGCGAAGATCGCGTCCGGCCCGCTGCGGATCAGGGCCAGCGTTACCGATTTCGGCGGTTGGGCACCGGCACAGGATAGCCTCTCTTAGTGGCCCGGTTCCCCGCTGGCCCATATAGGCCGGATCAACCCACGTTCCAAAACGAGGGGCTTCTACAAGCGGACGGCTGCTACAAGATCGCCAACGGCTATGCCCCCATGCCGCAATTCTCGTCGATGCAGAATGGCGCGTTGGGCTCCGCTCCGATCGGCGGTGGAGCATATCGCTATGGCGGAACGCCCTATATCTTCGTCGGCAACGCGACCAACGTCTATAGCTACACATCGGGCGGCTTCACCAGCGTACAGAGCGGCCTCACCACGACTTCGGCCAACGGGCTGCGTTTCTGCCCTTACGGCAAGTACATGCTGGTCACGAACGGCACGGACCCGATCAAGCAGTTCGACCCGGGCTCACCTAGCGCGCTGACCACGCTTTCCGCATCAGCCCCTACGGCCCGCTATATGGCGGTTGTTCGGGGCGTCTTGGTCACTGGCTACCCATCTGGCAATTCGCTTCGTTTGGGATGGTCGGACAATGGCAATCCCGCTGGTTGGACGGTTGGTGGTTCTTCGATCTCCGGCACGTTCGATATGCCCTCTGGTGGCGACATCACGGGCATTGTCGGCGGCGAATATGGCCTGGTGTTTCAGGAATACCGCATCATCCGGATGACCTACACCGGGGATAGTGCGGTGTGGCAGTTCGATGAGGTGTTGACCGATATCGGCTGCACCATCCCCAAGAGCCTCGCCACGGTCGGAAAAATCTCGTTCTTCTATTCCAATCGCGGGTTCATGGCTTTCGATGGCTCGACGGTTCAGCCTATCGGCAATGAGAAGGTCGATCGCACATTTCAGGCGATGATCGATCGCAATAATGTCGATTACGTCTCGGCTGTCATTGACCCGGTTCGCTCGCTTTACATCGTCACGATCCCGAGTTCCAACCCTCCTTCATCGGCCCTGGTCTACAATTACAACCAGCAGGAATGGACCACGGCGCCGATTTCGTCGCCGCTGATGTTCTCGGCGCTGTCGCTGTCGGTCAGCATCGATCAGTTGGACGCGATCTACGGCAACCTTGATGCGATCCCGCTCAGCCTGGATAGCAACACGTTCCGTGGCGGCTACCCGGCAATGTATCTGTTCGACGGCACGAACACGCTGGGCCAGCTTTCCGGCTCGCCCATGGCCGCGACCTTCAAGGACGGGATCAAGGAATATGTCCCGGGGCGACGCGCCCGCATTCACAGCGTTCGCCCGCTGACCGATGCCGCCAGCCTGACACTCACCATCGGCACGACGAACAAGATAGCCACCACGCCCACCGAAGACAGTTACACGGCTGCAACCGGGTCTGGCATCCTCCAGGTCAGAGAGTTGGGCAATTATGCCCAGGTCAAGCTCTCCATGGCAGCAGGGACGCAGTGGAGCTGGTTTCAGGGCTATGACCTTGAAGCTGTGGATGGTGGCAGGCCATGAGTACGCCGCTGTTCGTCCGCGAGAATTACGATAGCGACGCTGCGCGCAACCGGGCTTTCCGGGATGCGATCAACCGTCTTCTGCGAGACACGATGAGCGGCACGACGGCGCAGCGCCCAGCCCAGCCCACCGTGGGACAGCGCTATTACGATACGACCATTGGCAAGCCCATCTGGTGGAACGGCACGGTCTGGAAAGACGCGGCGGGAACCACCGTATGACGACCACTGAGGCCTACCACAAATGGCGGTCTCAGTTCGAAAAAGTGATGGACCCTCGCATGTACAATATCGGCTGGCTGGACGGTCAGGTCTGGTCGGGACGTGCGTGGTTCTGGGGCGACGACAAGGCAGGGATCGTGGCCGAGCTTAGGAGCTACCCGACCGGAAATTTTGACATTCACGGCCTGGTTGCAGCGGGTGACGTGGCGACGATCCGGGACAAGCTTATCCCGATGGCAGAGGCGTGGGCCAAGTCAATTGGCGCCTTGGGGGCGATTATCGAAAGCCGGGAAGGTTGGCTGAGAGTGTTGAAGCGTAGCGGGTACGAGCCGTGGCAGGCTAGCTGCCGGAAGGAGTTTGCGTAATGGGTATTTCTGGAAGCAGCAAATCCACCACGACCAGCTCCAATACGAGTAGCGGCACCAGCACGTCCGCGCCGCTTACCCAATATCAGCCCTATATCGATCAGGCTTTGGGGGGCGCTCAATCGGCATTCCAGGCCAACCAGGCCAATATGCCCAATCTCGGCACTGCCGCCATGGGGGTCTATAACGGCCTCGCTCCGGCCGCCGCAACGCTCGGCAGCATCTATTCCGGCACGAACCCAGCGCAGACCAATTACACCAAACTCCAGAGCGTGGGTGCGAATGACCCATCCATGGGCGCTCTTCAGGGCTCGATCACGGCGGCCACGGCGAATCCCGCTCTCACCAGTTTGGAAGCCATGACCAATGGCGGCGTGAATGGCGATACGTCCCAATATTATCAGGACGTGATCGGCGGGAAATACCTGACCAATAACCCTTATATCGATAATATTGCCCAACAGGCGACGGACGCCGCGACCAAGGCGCAGAACCAGCGCTTCGCCCTGTCGGGGATGGATGCGGGTATCTCCACGCCCTTCAGCCAGGCCCTCGGAACGGCTGTCGCCAATGCGAACAACCAGGTCCGCTATCAGAATTACAACGACGAACGGCAGCTTCAAAATACAGCGGCCGGCATGTCGGATGCACAGTATAACGCGACCAAGGACCGCAACCTATCGGCAGCCACAAACCTCGGAAGCATCTACAACCAAGGCATCCAGAATCGGACCGCTGCGGCGACGGCGCTGGGGTCTCAATATGCCAACGATAATGCGACGAGCCTCGCGGCGACGAATGGCCTGTCCAGTTCGCAGCTTCAGGCGCTTGGTCTCATGCCGACCATGGCAGGATCGCAACTCGGCGCACTAGCGGCGTCGGCGTCGCTGCCTTATGCGAATGCATCCGCCTACGCCAATCTGGTGAATGGGCTGACCGCAAAATACGGCACGAACAGCGGGACCAGTACAAGCAACGGGACCGATACAAAAACGTCAAGTCCGGGTCTTTTCGACTGGATGAACTTGTTCTCCGGCGCTGCAAAGTCCGCCGCTGCGATGGGGGCCTAAGATATGTCTTTCCTCGGTATGTTCGGCAAGAGCGGTTCTCCCACGGCGGCGCAACAGGTCGCGCGTGGCGGAGATGGTATCGATCCTTCGACGATGCCCCAGCACAACGGCCTGTTCGGAGACGGTTCCGTGGGCGGAATCGCGACCGGCATCGGCAAATTGCTGATGTACGGCCCGTTTGCCGGCGTCGCACAGGATGCAATCAACCGGAAATACGACTTCATGCGCAGCCAGCAGGCTGCAGAAGGAGCGCGCCAGCTTCAGATCGCTCAATATAAGGCGAACAACCCAGAGCCCTCGGACATCATGCGCGAGGCCCAATCAATGGGTCTTCAGCCGGGAACGCCGCAGTGGAACGATTTTATCCGCACATGGCGGATGAAACAGCCGATGATCGTCTTGGGCAGTCCAGCGCTCGGACAGCAGGTTGTGGACCCCTCGCAGCTACGCAGTAATGTGCCTCCTCCTCCAGCCATTGGCGAGGTGCAGGACGGTCATGTCTATATGGGCGGAGACCCCTCCCTTCCGACGAGCTGGAGGGCGCAGTAGATGGGCAACCCTTGGGATCGCTACACACAAACCAAGGCCGCTCCGTGGGCTCGGTATTCCACGCCCGCGACTGGTGCGGCACCGGGGACGGGTTTTGCCCCAACGGGCGTGAACCCACAGCAGCACTATATTCCGGGCTCGGAGGCTGATCCAGACTATGTAAAGCGGAAGGCGGAAGCCCAAGCAACGGCTGACCAAGCGGCGCGGGTCGCTGCCGAGCGCCAAATCATCGGGATGCAACAAAGCACGCCGATGGCCCAAGTGAACCTCGACAAGGCGCGCTCTGAGGCGGTAATCGAGGCCCAGAAGGCGGACGAGGCCAAGGCCGAGCAGGCTCTCGGCGCGATGACGCCCAATTCGACCCTGACGGGGCCTGAATACCTGCAAAAGATGGTTCCCCCTCAGCTTTGGGAAACCGTTAAGGCTTATGCACGGGGTGACCTCGGCTCGCGCTCTGGCGGCCTTTCCACCTCCATGCTGCCGATCATTCAGATGGCCATGAACTATGATCATAACGCATCAGGGACTAATTTCCCGGCGCGGGTAAAGATGCAGTCTGACTTGGCATCAGGTGACCCCAAGAGCGCGGGCGGCTCTCTCCAAGCATTCGAGCGCATGCTGCTTCATGGCGAAAATGTTCTGGATGCCGGGCAGAAGCTCAACAACTACCACAGCGGTCTGTTGTCGGGCGCACTCAACGGCGTACGTAGCACGTTCGAAGGCTGGAACCAGAACCAGAATCTCGCCAACTTCAACGAGCTTGTCCGCAATTATGCTCCTGAGGCGCAGAAGGCGATTGCGGGCGCACTTGGCGGCGAGGGCGAACGCCAGTCGCGCGGCGGCGCGCTCACGGGCAGCGTTTCTCCGGAGGCCCTCGTCGGGGCATTGCAGGCTGATGCTCAGCAGGCCTATGGCGCGATGCAGGCCACGAATGACCGTTACAAGCGTCTGATGGGTCACGACATCCTCGATGCGATGTCGCCCCAGGCCCAGGCAGCTTATAACAAGATCATGTCGGGTGGTTACGACCCAAAGACGGGAAAGGCGATCAATCCGGCCCAAGGCTTCACGCCGATTGGCGACAGCGCACCGGGCGCGGATGGTGGATCGAATGGTGGTGGCGGAATCCCCGGCGCCCCCTTGCCCGGCTCTACACCTGCAACCGGCGCGACCAAAGCCCAAGAGATGGACCCCGATACGGCCAAGCTCATCGGGGCCATGATCAAGAATGGCTACACCGCCGACCAGATGAACAAGATCCTTGTTCCGATGGGCAAGGTTGGGCCGTCCGGCATCACCCAGGACACGGTAGATAAGGCACGGCAGACGCTTCAGGCTGGCGGCCAGCTTGTGCCCCAGTATGAAGTGCCTACGTCGCTCAAGGATCGGATTATCAGCTCGCCTATCGGTGTTGGCGTGGGCTCGGCTGCGGATGCTGGATTGGCTGGGTTCAGCGACGAACTCGGCGCTGGTATTGGATCGCTTACGGGTCAGGGAAACTATTCCGACCTACTCAATAAGCTGAACGCGCAGAAGGAGGCGGCTTTTGCGGCCGATCCTCGCGCGCACCTTCTGGGAACTATCGCGGGCACCGCAACTGGAGCGGCAGGCCTTGAGGGCGGCCTTGGTAACATTGCCGCCAAGATGGGCGAGTATGGCCTGGAACGCGGCCTTGGGACCGCCGGTGCCCAAGCGGCCTTCAACGGCGGCAGGGCGCTTGCCTCTCCTATTGCGGCGGACGCTCTGTACGGTGGCCTTTACGGTGCTGGTGAGGATAACGACAATCGGCTTGCGGGTGGTATCGTGGGTGCCGGCTTCGGCGCGGGCGGAGGTATGTTTGGGCGAGGCTTGGCTAGTGGCGCCTCTAATGCTGTGCGTGGTGTGACAGATGAGGCTGTGCGCTATCTCAACGATGCTGGCGTTCCATTGACGGTCGGGCAGGCGCTCGGGCAGAGTGGTCGCATCGGGAACATGGCGCGCAGCGTCGAAAACGGGCTTTCCGGGCTTCCTATCGTCGGCGACATGGTGAAAGCGCGTCAGCGCGAAGGCATGCAGGGCTTCAACCAAGCCGCATTCAACCAAGGGCTTGTTCCAATTGATGCCACCGTGGCGCAGACCGGCACTGATGGAGTGGCGGCCTCTCGGAACGCCGTTTCCGGAGCCTATCGAGCCACGCTCGACCCGCTCGCGTTCCAGGTCGATCCGCAGTTCGGGGCGGATTACACCAATACAGCCCTTCGCGCTTCCGATTTGCCGCGCACCATGGCCCGCAATGCACAGGACACTCTTCGTCTGCGGGTTCAGGACAATATCGGCGCCGATGGCACCATAACCGGTAATGACTTCCAGCAGTCGCTTCGCGGCCTTCGCCAGGATGCGGCAAGTTTCCGTAATGATCCCTACGGTGCAGACTTCGGCGGTGTCGCCCAGCAGGGGCAGGATGCACTTCGCGGGCTTGTCCAGCGTCAGGCACCCGATGCGATCCCGGCGTTCGACGCAGCGAACGCGGCCAACCGAAATGTGTCTGTGCTCAAAGATGCGGTTAACCGCGCCCGTAACGGCACTCGCTCAGGTGAAACGGATGTGTTCACACCGTCCCAGCTATCGGACGCAGCAGCGGCGAATGCTCGTCGCTTCGGCGGAACGGAAGGGACGCCGGATCAACCGTTCTTTGATCTTACCCGGGCGGGACAGCGCGTATTGCCATCCAATATCCCTGACAGCGGCACTGGCTTCCGCATGGCAGCGCTAGGCCTTCCCGCTGCTCTCACTGGGGGCGGCGCCGGTGTCGGCGCTGCCACAGGTAATACTAAGGGCGGTACGGTGGCTGGGTTGACACTCGGCACGCTCGCCGCTCTAGGCGGATCAAGGACGGCGCAGCGCGCTATGGTCAGCGCGTTGCTCGATCGCCCTGATTTCGCTGAACCGCTCTCAAATTACATTATCCGCTCAACCCCACGGGCCGGGATGATGTTCGCTGGTCTCGGGGCGGCTCTCAATCCCGCGCTTACGCAGTGATCGCCTTCTCCACCAATCCTGGATGAAGCCTTTAAGGGCTAGGCCAAGGCCTAAGCCTAAGAATGATCCGGGCACCACACCGCTCTAATACACCCCATGACGGGAATCTAACAAGAGAAACTCACAGGGTCGCTTCGGCGGCCCTTTTTTATTGAGGTGACGCCTTGAGCAAAACCGATGTGACGCTGTGGGACACTACGGCGTCGAACAATACCGACATTGCCGGGATCAATATCGCGGAAGGGTGTCCTGCGGCGGGGATCAACGACGCAATCCGCACCCTGATGGCGCAGATTGCGACGTGGATCGTTGCCACGACTGGCCCGCTAATCCGTGTCGCCGCCAATACGATCGCCAACGGCATCATGATCCTGGATGGGGCTAGTGTGGCGCGCCTCATCGGATATCGCGGTGTACCCCCAACGGCATCGACCACGGGCCGCACCTTGGCCCTCACGGATGCGGGGCAGCATATCCCCGCTACAGGCGGGATCACAGTTCCGCCGAACAGCTCAGTGGCCTTTGCCATCGGAGATCTGGTGGCAGTCTATAACAACAGCGGCGCCAGCATCACGATCACCGCAGGGGCGGGCGTTACCCTGCGCCTGATTGGCACAGCCACGACCGGGAACCGCACGCTCGCCCAGCGTGGAATCTGCAACCTGCTCAAGGTCGGCGCGGACGAATGGGTGGCGAGCGGAGGCGGCGTTTCGTGAGCGGGGCCGGAGCGCTTCTGGCGAGCGATGGGCCTTATGGTGGAGGTGGCGGCACCGCCCTCAACGCTAGCGTCACCTGGAGTGGGTCAAATCCCTACAACGTAAGTGGTGCAAGCGGCGTTCCTGACGACGTGTTCAGCTACGACGCCGTAGGCGGTGTCCCGCCCTACACGTTCAGCAGCTCGATCGCGAGCAACCCAAGCGGAAAGCTGGGCGTCTTCACCGTATCGGATGAGCACGCGAATGGCTCCTTCCAGATATTCTGGAACGGCTTCACCCTGAACGAGACCGAAAGCGCCACATTTAACATCACGGTTCAGGATAGTGTCGGCACAACGGTAACCAGGGGCAGGTTTCTCTCCATCAAGAGGACTAGCTAATGCGCCTCGCCCTTACCCTTGGGCTTTCAGCGGCAGTGGTGAGTTCTGGGGCTGCGCCGCCTCTAGCTGCTCCTACCGCCGTTGCGACCATGACGCAGTTCCCGATGGCGCAAACGCCGTTCCAGAAGGACACTTACACTGGCGGAATCGCGGGTAAGGGATCGGGCATCTATCCGCAGGTTCTCAACGTAACGAATGGCGGGACCATCAATGCTCGCTTTTCGTCGGGCGGGGCGACCAGGGGAGACCTTATCCCGGCCTGGGCTGCTGCGACAATTGGCTCTACCGGCTCGCAGACCGTTAATATCCGGGCTGACTGCCTCGGTTGGCATTGGGGCTATCTCGACATCGGCATATCTGATGGAGCGGGCGGCACGACGTGGTTGAACGGCACGACGCTGATCGCCCTTGGACGATTGGCCTATGCCAACGGCCAAAGTCTCCAATCGGACAAGGTCTTCAAGACCGGCACGACCTTAGCCGCCGCAGGCCTCACCTCGACCGAGCAGACGGTCGCCGCCAACTGGTGCCGCATCCTTGCTACATCGGAAACCTATCACCCGCTCGATACGACAGGGGTCGTGTGGGGCACGCCCGGCGTCACGCCCTATACCGGCCCCGGTGCTGCTGCCGATCTCGCGCAATGGGCAATTCAGACCGGAGACATCGTCGGCCTCGTCAGTCACTCGGCGGCGGGCTTCGACCAGTCGAACTTCCAGCCTTCGAACACCACGAACACCTGCCTACTCCAGGCACAGCGGATGTTCGATCTGGGCGGCGCGAAGTACGAACAGCACGACATGAACCAAGGCCAGGGAGACTCCACCTGCGGCGTGCCGTACAAGTTCCGCAAGCAGGACACGAACCTCTACATGTTCGGCGTCTTCACCGGCCAGGGATCGGCCGGCAGCGGTGGATGGGCAGACCGCAATACCTTCGCGACGGGCGGCCTGACCGCGCGCACGGGTGCAGTTCGTTGGAACCGCTGCTCAATCAACAACATGGGCTCGATAAGCAGCACGTTCTACTATTACGGGTACATGTATTGGCAGAACGATATCCGGCGCGCCGATATCGAGACGATGGCCGTGACCCCCAATGGCGTCTATTTCCACGAATATGGCCTCGATCTGACGGGCAGCGGCGTACATCCGCCCGCCACGGTTGATGGCGAGGTCAAGGCCGGTCGAGGTTGGGCGCGCTGTCGGGTCAGCGGCAACACCGCAGGGCCTGCGCTGACCGGTGCCGCTCGCGATCCGAGCAGTCCGAATAGCATTATCCTGACCTTTGATCGTGCGGTGGTACCTACCGGCAATTGGTGGGGACGCGTGGTTGCCTACTTTGCCGGGTCCGTCCTCAATTGGGCACCGTTCGGCAGCGGCAATCAGACGAGCCTGCCTTCGAACCAACTTCGCGCCATCTTCAACACGTCGACATGGACCCCCACGGACGGGGATGCTTTCGATGTGATGCTGTTCCCGGCCTTCGATGCAGACCAGAACGCAAACGAGAGCGGCAACATGATCCGCGACGCGAGCGATGCGGAGGGCTACGGCTTCGGGCGTTCCGGACAGGCGAGCCTAGTCCCTGTCACCGCAGCGGCGCTCAATACCGGCGTCCCCAAGACCGCCAATGGGAGCATGCCCCGCACCTACGTCGCGCCCAGCTCGCTCTGGGATGTGACAATGACCAGTCCGGTCTACGACACGGTTGAGCGTCTGACCGGATTCGGCAAGCCTCTGATCGGCGGCAAGGGCACCAGCGCGAACCTCAACAATGGCGGCCAGAACCAGAAGGATGTCAGCAACTGCGTTGGGCAGACAGCCGTAATCCGCTTCACGTGCCCTTCGACCAACCCCGCATCGAACTGCGTCATGGCTGGGGAGAGCGGCCTTCAATTCATCTTCGCTACAAATGGGACGATCAGAGGTGTCGGACAGGGGCAAACCGCCATCTCGGCAGCCCTCACGCCCGGCAAGGAATATTGGGCGGCAGCATGCATAACCCAGGCTGGTATCCAACTCTACGTGGGCCTTGGCGATCGATCGGCCAATGCCAAGCTGACCACATCTGGGGCGATCACGAAGCCCTATTGTGGGGTGAATGGTAACGTTGATGTCTCCGATGGTGGCGTGAGTTTCCTCACCCTGACCGGCGCTTCGCTGTACGAGTTCGGGATCTACGACGCGATCATGTACACGGGTGCAACCAACACCTTCCCGGCGCCAGCATCGCCCATCAACGTTGGTGATTCCCACCTGACGCACTTCTGGAAGCTTACCCAGGATGCCGATGTGAGCGGCATTCAGCCTGATCTGGTCCGCGTAGCCTAAAGGATCCCCCATGCTCGAAAGCCCATGGGCGCGCGCTGCTATAGGAGTCGCGCTGATTACGCTCGTCTTCTATTTCTCGGTGACCGCGCTTCCATACATCATCGCGGACAACCTCGCGTGAGCAACGGGACAAATCCTCTGGATTTTGCCGCGATCACCGGAGGAATTGTCACCATCTGCGGTGGGGCATGGGGCGGCGTCAAATGGCTCTTTGGACGTGCTGAGCGTCGGGAAAGGCGTTTGGAGGCCAAGGAGGCGGAAATAGTGTCGAAACTGGAACAGCGGGTTGCGGCTCTTGAAGAGGATTACCGCAAGCTCCTGTTGGCCTTCAGTTTCGTCGCGACCGGCCTCCATGCTCTTGATCCCGCCAACCCCAGTCTTGGGCAAGCAGCGCGCATCTTGGGCGATGATTTTCCAATCGATCTACCCGGCGAATAACGCTTCCGTTCCAGCTTTGTTCCGTAGCGTAGCGTAAAAATCTCCAACAGAGACAGGAGGCTGGATGCCAGCCGAACCATATTCCCTCGACGAATGTCGGAGGGCGCTGGAGGCGCTTGCCCGCAGCGGCGGCGACAAGACAGCGGCGGCAAAGGATCTGGGGTGGCATCGCTCCCGTCTCCGGCGCCTTCTCCGTCATCTGGACAGCAAAGGCGAGGCCAACACGTTCGAGAGTGGCGGCGAGGGATATGGGCCAGCACGCGACGGATTTGATCCGTATGTCGTAAAGGGCGTCTCGACCTATTACGATGCAGACGGCAACCAGCGCGGGCAATGGGTCAAGACGGCCCTGGATACCCAACAGCGCGCGGAAGCGATGCGAGCGGCGTTCGATGCCATGGCGGCCGATCTTCCGCGCATCGCACCAATTGACGCGCCAGCGCACATCACGGCCAGCCTGTGCAACCTCTATACCCTCACCGATAGCCACGTCGGCATGTTGGCATGGAGAAAAGAGGGCGGCGCGGATTGGGATTTGGACATTGCGGAGGAGACCCTGCTCGGGTGCTTCGCCGCGATGGTTTCCGCAGCACCCAAGGCCGGGACTGGCATCGTCAATGTCCAGGGTGACTTCCTGCATTTCGACGGCCTGAAACCCGTAACGCCGGAACACGGCCATATTCTCGACGCCGACAGCCGATTCTCCAAGGTCGTTTCCGTCGCGATCAGGATCATTCGCCGGGTTCTGGACATGGCTTTGGCGGCGCACTCGATTGTCCATCTGGTTATAGCAGAGGGCAATCACGATGAAAGCTCGTCCGTGTGGCTGCGGCAAATGTTCGCGGCACTGTACGAGAACGAGCCGCGCCTATCCGTCAATGATAGCGAGCTACCCTATTACGTGTTCCAGCATGGCAAGGTGATGCTGGCCTTCCACCATGGCCACAAGATGAAAAACGATCAGCTACCCATGCTGTTCGCGGCACAGTTCCCGGTGATCTGGGGCCAGACTACGAAACGCTACTGTCACACCGGCCACCGTCATCATGAGGAAGTGAAGGAGCATTCCGGGATGGTGGTGACGCAGCATTCCACGCTCGCCGCCCGGGATGCCTATGCGGCGCGAGGCGGTTGGGTCAGCGAGCGCCAAGTTAAGGCGATCAGCTACCATAGCGAGTTTGGACAGGTCGCGATCAATACGATCGTGCCGGAAATGCTGGCCGTATGACGCTCCTTCAGGCTCTAGCCGACGACCCGCGCTTCGCTCGCCTGCCGCATCGCAAAGCAATCGCCACCGAGTGCGTGGTGAAGTGCTTAGACGCGATCCTGAACGGCGACGATCACTATCCGGGCAACTGGCTACGGATGATCGACCACATTCGCCAAGAGGGCGAAATCGCGCCCTTCACAATCATCAACAGATAGGAAACCACCATGACCTGGTTCATGGGTGCGCTGTCGTTCCTGAACGGCGGCAAGAACCCTCCTGTGCCTGCAAAACCTGCGGTCAATTCGAAGTTCCCGCCGAATATCGTGGCTTCCGCTCAGACATCGCAACGCAAGTGGCGCGTACCTGCATCGGTCAGCCTCGCCCAATGGGGGCTGGAAAGCGCCTATGGGAAGGCCGTCACGGGCAAGTTCAATTACGGCGGCATTACTGCTCAAGTCAGGGACGCTGTGTTTCCGTTCATCCCCGGCACACCGCTTGAGCCTGCCACGCTGTGCTGGACGCATGAGCATTACAACGGCGAGGACGTGAAGTGCCAGCGCTGGTTCAAGGATTTCCCGAGCGCGGACGCCTTCTTTGACGCTCACGGGAAGCTACTCGGCACGTCTCCCAGCTACGCACCAGCGATGGCCGCGCTGCCCAATGTCAGTCGGTTCGTGGATCTGATGGGCCCGCACTACGCGACGGCCCTTGGATATGCCGCGACGATCAAGAGCATCATCGCGACCAACAATCTCACTCAGTACGACGAGGTAGCCTAATGGCCTTCGATCCATCCAAGCTGAACCCAATTCCAGCGCTGTTCAAGGTGCTGGAATATATCAAGGCGCGGCTAGGCGAGAAATCCACCTATGCGGGCATCCTGACGGCTATCGCGGGCGCTTCAGCCCTCACGCCGCCATGGTCTTACGCATCCATGTTCGTCGGTACGGTCATGGTCCTTATCCCTACAAAGCATGGTGATTGCGATGGGTCTGATCGGGACAATTGAGGAGGGCGCAGCCAACGCGATCGTTCCGGGCTCCGGTGCGCTCGTCCATATCTGGCTGTGGTGCCGCAAGCACTGGCAGACGCTTGTCGTCGTCGCGGCGGTGTTCGCGCTCGCCCTGACAATCTGGCGCGCTCCGTGGGCTGAGGCTCGCCAGCGCGACAAGGATCAAGCCCAAATCACGGCCCTGCAAAAGACGGTCAGCGACATGCAGGCCGCTTCCGCAAAGGCCGAAGCCGATAACAAGGCTCACGTCGCCGCTACCGAAGCCGCCGACGAACAAACCCGAAAGGTGCAAACCGATGCGCTATCCGCTCAACTTGTCGATGCTCACGCTGCTCTTGCTGGCTGGCTGCGGTCCCAAGCCGCTGCTCATAATGCCGGGGGCAATGGCGTACCCCAAACTCCCGGCTCCGCCAGCTCAGTTGATGGAGCCGGTCAAAGTGCCGTCGTTTCAGTCCCCGATCTCGAAATCTGCGCCGAAAACACGGTGAAGGCGCAAGGCTGGCAAGATTGGTATAAGGCGGTCAGCGCGAATCCCAGATAGCATGATTCAAGCTTATGCCTCCCATGACCCTCGCCAATATGCGCTCCCTCGGAATATCGAGGGTAGACGTGATCTGTGGATGTAAGCGGGTGGTTCAGATCGATGTGAGCAACCTGGATGGTGCGGTAGAGGTCGCAGCCTTGAAGCATCGGTTTCGCTGTTCGGCGTGCGGCAGGCGACCAATGCGTGTCAGTCCGGATTGGACGCAGCATCATCCTCCGGGCGTGCATAATCTGTTGCCGAAGTAGCGGGGTTGCCCCCTCCCAGCACCGCGCATTTCATCGCGCGCGCCCCCAGTGTTTCTTTGCTCTCTCTACAAGCAATGCTAATGTTGAACCACCAAGCCACCCGGCTGCAAACTGGAAATTGGAAGGAAGGTAAGCTACGGATAGAAAGGCGCACCCGAGCACTATCATTGCGCCAGATGCGTACGCGGCGCGCGGCTCTACAGATATTTTCATTTCTTCATCCTTCCCGCTTCACAAACTCATCGGTAGCATCAATGGTACGGATTATGGGGATACCGGGGTCTGTGGATTGCATGGCGGCTATGGCTGCACGGGCCTGATCGCGAGCCAAATCACGATGACGCGGCTGCACATGCTGCCAATGCTTATCGTCCTCTTCCCCACCCATGAAGAAAATCGCCCTCGCAACTCTCTCAACCAATTCCTCGCTCATCTTCTCTCCCCTTACCTTAGTGGGATAGTAGGTTATGGCGCATCGCTAAAGCGACCGGGCTACCCATGAACGGAGCCGCTATGCGTCTCCGCCCTCACGGGTGGGTATCCCTTGCGCATTGATGGCCTGGGCGATAACGGAAGCCCACGTATCGTCCTCGCAATAGGCGATGGCACGCACGGTGTGTCCGGTGTGACCTCCGCAGGTCATCAGCTTATGGCCGTCAGCCCAAACCGTGTTAGGCTCTTCGGCGACCATGCGAGCTATGCCGTCTCTGCGCACCTTTTCCCAGTCTGCGGGTGCAGGAACTGTCATTTCCATTTTCCTTTCAGCAACAATATAGCCCGGATCGAAGTGGCGAAGCCATCGAAACGCGCAGCGGTTCGACCGTAGGCGAGAGCCGGATAAGCTCCAAAATACAGTCTCATAACCAGCGTCCCTCCTCAGGCGCGAGAAGGGGTGGGGTGGGAAATGTTGGGCGTCTCGCCTTCGGCGACCGCGTCACCCATGCTTGCGCACGGAGCCTGCTTCGCGTCTCCGCCCTCCGGGTGGGTACCGACTGACGCGTTCAACAGCGCGCACAGTGATACCGCCTCGTCCCCATTTAGCAGATGGAAGCCGCTTTTGAACTCGCGCTCACCGCCGCGCCGAACACACCACATGTCGAAGTAGGCGGGATCTCGGAAGCATTCCCATCGCTCAACCTTCTCCGCTAAGGCGATGATGGCTTTGGCTTCCGGCGATTCCGGATCGGCTTCTGCCTTCGCGAACATGCGGAAGAAAGACTTGACCCCGTGCGGGTCATCGCTCTGCGGCAATCCCTCGATCATGTGCCGGACCATGGCCTCTGCCTGATTGGCGTCGAGCAGGTTTGTCCCTACGGGCCAGTGCCGGGAGCGCATAGGCTCCTCGGGGAACGGCGGTTTGAAGCTGATCCCGTTGTCAGGCGCGAAATGTTCCGGAAGCTTCCACATCAGGAAGCGCTGCGCCATGTGTTTGATCTGGTCCTCGGTCATTTCACTTCTCCTTTAGCCCGAATCGAAACCGATAGGCCGAAACCCGGAGGGGTTCGGTGCGAAGCATGAGAGCCGGATAAGCTCCTGAAAACATGTCCCAAAGGATCGGAGGGGGAGGTTTTAGACGGGCGGCTCATGCCACGAATGCCGGCTGACCTTCGCGAGGCTTCCACGAGATTCCGACCCACCCGCGCTCCGGCCGATGCGTCATGCCGCCTTTGTCGATCACGCGATGCGTCGCGCCGCGCTCGTCGGTGAGGACTTGCAGTTCGGCAGGATCGTCGATGCGGAACGTGCGCCCACCCTCATAGGTGTAGATGCGATATTCCTCGCTGCTGATGTCGATACCCTTGGTCATGCTGCAATCTCCCATAGAAGCTTGGGTTCAATCGGATGTTTGTCGGTGCGCGGACGCGACGGTACGGACCAGGACTTGCCCGGTGTTTCGGCCACGAGCTTCCAGCCGGCGGCTTTCAGCGACGTGCCGGGTTCGCTTTTCAGGATGTATGTCCCGAGCCGCCTGAACCCGAGCGCGAACGATGCCCGAGCAGCTGCGCCGTAGAGGAACGAGCAGGCGTTGCGCTCACCCTCCAGTACGCAAAGCCGGGTGACTTCGGCGGTCAGGCCATCATCGCGTCGGCGCGCCACCGGACGCCCCACGATCACGACGCCCACAAGCTCGCCGTCTCGCATCGCCGCCAGACTGAACAGATGGCCGACCGGCGGCGTGTGGTGCCGATGATGCTCGGCCACGAAAGCAGCCGCCGCATCGAAGCCGATCCGAGCATGGTAGAGGCGGCTCACAACCCCCTCCTGTTTTCCAATGAGTGCTGACCGCTCTCCAGAGCGAAGGTGGTGGTTTTCTCACGGTCGCAGAGCCCGATCGCGGAAAAGCAAGCTTTCCGCTTAGACCTTTCTTTACCCTGTCCCGCTACATCGCCGGGCGAGTCCGCGGAGTATGTGCGGACCGCAAGGGAATTGAACATGAAGCGGTGCCTGATCAAGCTCATCGGCAACGAGCGCGGTGCGACCGCGCTCGAATATGGCTTGATCGTCGCCCTTATCGTGATCGCCATCGTTATCGCCATTTCAAGCGTCGGCGGCGGCACCTCGGGAATCTGGGGAAATATGACCAACAAGGTCAGCAATGCGATGCCGGTTTCATAAGAGCCACAGAAGGGCCCGATCCGGTATTAAATATTCGGAAACCACTATCCGTTATACGACTCAGTGCTGGTCCGCTCCACAAGGCAGCCGGCGCCTAGAGTCAGGACCTATTGCAAGTCGATCGACGAGGAGAATTAGTTATGCGTGCCATTCGCAATTTCATCAAGAACAGCAAGGGCGCTACCGCCATTGAATACGGCCTGATTGCGGCCCTGATCGCCGTCGCTGCCATTGGCGCGATGTCGGCCCTCGGCGGCAAGCTCAAGAACACGTTCTCGAACGTGTCGAACAACCTCAACGTCTCGTAATCCTCGATTACAGACTGAGAAAGCGGGGCCGGCGCAAGCGATTGCGCCGGCCCTTTTCTTTTGCATGGATATTGATCGAGATTACTCGCGTAACGTTAACCAATTTTGGCAACGCAAGCAAAGCCCACGCGGCGTTAACACTGGCGCGGCTTCGTTTCGGGGCCCGAACTTCTGGAGGCACCTATGAAGTTTTTCAAGAAGCTGGTCGCGAGCAAGCGCGGCGCGACTGCTATCGAATATGGCCTGATCGCGGCCCTTATCGCGGTTGCCGCGATCGGCGCCATGGCGGCGCTCGGCGGCAAGCTCACCAACACGTTTTCGAACGTGTCGAACAATCTCAACGTTTCGTAAGAAGCGCTCCGTAAAACATTAGGCGGCCCCTTCCGCGCTTCGGCGTGGAGGGGGCTTTTGCCATTTCGGGCCTGGTTGATTGCGCGGCATCCCCGCGCGGTTCCAGTTTAGCCGATCGCCAGGAACTTGGCACGCCGCTGATCCAGCAGCGCCTTCGGGCTCTTGTCGGCCAAAGCCGCCAATTCCTGCGTGATCGCATCGCCCAGGGCGGCGATGGCCGCCGCCCGGTCGCGCTGCGCGCCGCCTACGGGTTCGGGCACGATCCGATCGATCACGCCCAATTTCTCCAGATCCTGTGCGGTGACCTTCATCGCCTCGGCCGCATCCGCCGCTTTCTCCGGGCCGCGCCAGAGAATCGACGAAGCGCCCTCGGGCGAGATCACCGAATAGATGGCATGCTCGAACATCAGCACGCGATTAGCCGCCGCAAGCGCGACCGCGCCGCCCGACCCGCCCTCACCGACAATCGCCGCGACGATCGGCACGGTCAGCGCCAGGCATTGTTCGGTCGAACGCGCGATCGCTTCGGCCTGGCCGCGTTCCTCGGCCTGCACGCCGGGAAAGGCACCCGCCGTATCGACCAGGGTCACGACCGGCAGGCCGAACCGGTCGGCAAGCTGCATCAGGCGGATGCCCTTGCGATAGCCCTCGGGCTTGGCCATCCCGAAATTGTGCTTGATGCGGGTGGCGGTGTCGTCGCCCTTCTCGTGCCCGATCACCATCACGCGGCGCCCGGCGATACGGCCGAAGCCGCCGATGATCGCCTGGTCGTCGGCGAAGGCGCGATCGCCCGCCAGCGGCATGAAATCGTCAACGAAACCCGCAATATAATCCTTGAGATGCGGCCGCTCCGGGTGGCGCGCGACCTGCGTCTTCTGCCAGGGGGTGAGCTTGGCATAGGTTTCGCGCAACAGCCGATCGGATTTGGCCTGCAGCTTGGCGACCTCGGATTCGATGTCGAGCGTGCCGTCATGGCTCTCGGCGGTCTCGCGCAGCTCGACGATCCGCGCTTCGAGCTCGGCGATCGGCTTTTCGAATTCGAGGAAAGAGGTCATCGCGCGGCGGTTAGAAGCCGTGGCGGCCAGCGTCAACGATTACGGTCGGTCAGCGGGTGGCGCTGATTGACCAATTCGACCAGCCGGCGGCTGTCGACATGCGTGTAGATCTGCGTCGTCGCGATGTCGGCATGACCCAGCATCGTCTGCAACGCGCGCAGGTCGGCGCCACCCTCCAGCAAATGGGTCGCGAAGGCGTGGCGCAGCACATGCGGGCTCACCCGATCCGGGCTGATGCCTGCGTCGGCGGCAAGGCCCCGCAACAGCTGGAACAGGCGGACCCGGCTGACATGCTTGTCGCCCGACGGGAAGAGATAGGCGCCCTCCCTGGGCAAGGTCTCGGCATAGGCTGCGACTGCGGCACGCGCACGATCCGATACCGGCACCAGCCTTTCGCGGCCGCCCTTTCCCCGCAGGATCAGATAAGGCTGGTCGCGTCGGAACAGATGGCGCGGCAGCGATACCAATTCGGTCGCACGCAGGCCCGATCCATAGAGCAATTCGATCAGCGCCGAGAGGCGCAGATTGGCCGGCGAGCGATCGAGCTCGAGCCGGCGATCCACCTCCGCGAACAAGGCATCGACATCCTTGTGGTCGAGTGTGCGCGGCAGCGTTCGCGCGGCACCTGGTCGAGGCAGGGCGTCGGAGGGATCGTCCGCGCGGAGCCCTTCCTCCGCCAGGAAGGCAAAGAAGCGCCGCAAGGCCGAAGCTTTGCGGGCCACGCTGCTCCGCGCGAGGGATAGCCATTCCTCGCTCAATCGCCGCAGCATCGCCTGATCGGCATTGCCAAGCTTGCCGCCGAGCGTTTCGGAAGCGCCGGCCAGATCGCGGCCATAAGCGGCGAGCGTGTTCTTCGCGGCCCCCGCTTCGGCCGCCATCATCTCCAGGAAGCGTTCGATCAGCGCGCGATCGTCTCCGCTTGCCCCGGCGGCGGTCATCGCCGCCTCAAGGCCTCGCCGGCGATCATAGCCGCGCCATCGCCTCGGCCGAGATCATGCGCGCCTCATTCTCCATGCCGACCGCGCGGAGCGCGCTGATCATCTGGTAGAAGTCGCCGGCGGGCACGCTCGTCCAGCTTGGCGACTGCATGCCGACCGCGACCAGCAACGCCACCGTGCCACGCTCATGCGCCGAAACCGCGCGCCGAAGGGCATTGCCGTAGGCGCTCGGCTGGCCGATCGTAGCGCCGACCTGCGCCGCCAGCTTGGCCGCGTCGGCATCGCTGATCCGGCCCAGCCCCGCCAATGCCGAAACTAGCAAGGCGCTCCGTTGCGCGCCGGAATCCCCGCCGCGCTTGATGAATTTTCCGACCCGCCCCGCGTCGATGGTGACAACCGGTCGCCGGGCGCCGACCGCCAGGATCGACCAGGCGCGATCGCCGTCCGCGCCGCCCGCCGCCTCGGCGACGCTTGCCCAACGCTCGGCCTGGATATCCAGGCCTGCCGACAGCATCGAGGCAACCAGAGGCGCCACATCGTCCTTCTGGTCGCTGGAAGGCGTGATCGCCGCCGCCGCACGTGCTGTCAGGATCGAGGCGGCATAACGGTCGCGCTCGCCGCCATTGCCATTGGCGGCGGCATCCCAGATCGCATGCATCGCCGAAAGCCGCGCATCGTCGTCGTCGCCACGATAGGCGGCACGCAGCCGTCCGGCGGGGCTGCTCGTATCCTCATCGCCCGCCTCGTCCATCACCCGGCCATAGAGATCGACCAGGTCCTGGCTCGACACCACGCCCAGTGCCGCGGCGATCCGGGCGGGTGCGATCCGGTCTGACGCGGACAGCATCGGCGCGCGCGCGAGCCATGCTTCATACCAGGCAGGCGCGCTGTCGAGCAGCGTCTGCGGGATGGCGATGCCGAGCGCGCTTGCCATGCCGAAACGCCAATCGGTCAGGCTGTCGACCGCGGTCCAATCGACCTGGACGTCGCGGCGGCCGCCGCCGCCTGCCGCAACCAGGCGCTCGGCAAGCGGATGGTCGATCGAATCGTTGGGTGGTCCACGGCCGATCGTCGCATTCGCGGTGGCGGTATCGCCTGCCAGCGTGGCGCAGATTGCGCGGATCATGGGCCAGGCGGGCTGGCCGCCGACCTGCTCGGGGCCATCGGGAAGCGGGCACAGGCCCTGTGGGTCCGATGTTGCCAGGGCCGATTCGATCGCGACCCGGCGCAGGCGCGGGCTGAACCGCTCG
>Ga0157369_10002144_pt1 | contig 23812 bp, 20 predicted proteins | sample C25metaG_FD_113461 | JGI IMG/M metagenome (GOLD analysis project Ga0157369, IMG submission 113461) | Corn rhizosphere microbial communities from Kellogg Biological Station, Michigan, USA - C2-5 metaG | ecosystem: Host-associated > Plants > Roots > Rhizosphere > Soil | place: USA: Michigan... | reverse complement strand
GGTGGTGAGCCACGCGAGCGTGTTGATCGCGCGGCCATTGACACGATTGCCCATAATGTCAGGATTGTTCGTCATCAGCAAGATCAGGAGCATGAGCGGCGGTGTTGAGAATCCCTGGACTACGCCGGCGAAAACCAGCGCTTTCATGGGGTTTATACCTGTGAAGTTCATGCCGGCCCCAAGGACTGTGAACGCGGCGATCGCGAGATAGAATCGCTTCGCCGCTCGCGGCCGCTTGTTGAGTCCGTATTTCCAGCCTGCCGTCTGGCAAAGGTCGTAAGCCGCTCCGCCCGTCATGACGGGGACGGCGAGAAAGCCGACGCCGATCACTCCGAGAGCGAAGAGAAGCCCGGCAAGGTGGCCGGCCAGAGGTTCAAGCGCTCGCGCCGCGTCGGCCGCGCTGTTGATGTTTTTGTGACCACTGGTGAAAAGAGTGGAAGCCGTTGAAAGAATGATGAAATACATCGCGATGTTCGAAAACAACATCCCGAAAAGTACATCCCGCCGGGAATGGCGGAGTTCCAGCAATGTGGCGCCCCGGCGCTCCGCCAGCGAGATACGGCCTACCGCCTTTTCCTCTTCGACTTCTTCATTGGATTGCCAGGTGTAGAGATATGCCGAGAGAGTTGTACCGATTACAGCAACGAGTATGGAGAGAAATTCCTTATTGAAGTGAACCACGGGTATCACGCTGCCGCGCAACATCGCGCCCGGATCAGGTTTTGCGAGGACAGCCGCAGGTATGTATGCCAGAAGAGCGAGCGCAAGGACGCGGAATATGTTCCGCATCAGGACGTAAGACCCCCAGCACTGCAGGCTCAATATAATCGCCGCGATGATTACAACCAGCACTGGCGCGGACACGGGCAGAACAAGACTGATTGCCGCAGCCATCCCGCCAAGGTCGGCGCCGGCTTCGATCGTGTTGCCGATCAAGACCCCCGCCAGAGTCGGATACAACAACCAGCGTGGATAATGCTTGCGCAGAACCGCAAACAGGCCCTGTCCCGCCACCTGGCCGAGTTTCGCCGAAAGATAAACTACGGCGAACATCATCGGGAACGTGAAGGGCGCCATCCAGAGAAGCGCCGGGCCAAATGCGGCGCCTGCGCTGGCATAGGTTCCGATGGCGGACGGGTCGTCGTCGGCCGCTCCGGTGATCAGTCCCAGCCCGGCGGCCCGCAGCAGGCTGCCGTTATCGGGCGGCTCCGGGACCTGTGGGTTACGTTCGGATGTGTTGGAGATCTGCACCGGCGTCCAGGATGATGGCCTCGCAGAAATGCAAGCTCATCACCACCGGGCGGGACGTAACAAAAATGAGGAGTAATGAAGAGTTCGAAATGGGGGGCCCGCGCCGCGCGCATAACGTGCTCGCCAGCCCCCCAAACGAGTTCCTCACTCGCCGGCGAGAGTCAGGGCGTACAAAGAATCTCCGGCGCCCACAAGCACATATTGCTTTCCATCAAGCACATAAGTTGACGGCCCGTTGCTGAGTGGAGACATCAACCGCTGGTGCCACAGAATCTTTCCGGTCGCCGGATCGAATGCGGTAAGGCTCGTGGAATCGCCAGTGAAAAGCAAATGACCGGCGGTGGTTAAGATACCTCCCGTCATTCCGCCTCCGAAACCCTGCGTTCGCACTTCGTGCTTCCATTTGACATTGCCATTATGTATATCGAGGGCGAAGAGAGCCGAACGGGAGTCGAAATTTCCGCCACCGCCGCCACCATACCCCTCCGGGTGAGGAGACGTGTCATACAGATACGCTATGCCGTAACCCTCGGTACCATTGACGTAAAACAATTCCGTTTGCGGATCGTAGCTGGAGGGCGGCCAGTTGGTTGCTCCCATGGCCGGCATGTCGATCATGGATCCATCTACCTTCGGCTCCTTGGCTGGATCAGGAATCGGCTGACCTTTCGCGTCCACCCCCTTCGCCCAATTGCCTGTCCCTGAGAACGGGCGCGAAACAAGGTTCTTGCCGTTGGTCCGGTCAAGGACGAAAAACCACCCGCAGCGGCCCGCCTGGGCCAAAAGCTTGCGCGGCTTTCCATCGATCACGGCGTCGAATAAAACGGGGGTTTCAACGTTATCCCAGTCATGGGTATCGTGAGGAGACGCCTGGAAATACCAGGCTAGTTTGCCGTTGTCCGGGTTGAGAGCCACGATCGAAGCGGTGTAAAGATTGTGGCCCGCACGGCTTTGACCGGCGAAGACGGGATTCGCGTTTCCCGTGCCCCAATAGATGAGGTTCAGATCGGGATCGTACGTACCTGGCAGCCAGGTCATCCCGCCGCCGTGATCCATGGCATCCTGGTTCGGCCATGTCTCGGATCCCGGGTCGCCCATTTTCAGGGGCTCACTCCACCATTTCCATTGCACTTCGCCGGTTTCAGGGTCGCGCGCTTCAAGATAGCCACGTACATCCATGGCATCGCCACCAACGCCAACGATGACGTGATTCTTCACGATGAGCGGCGAGATTGTGGTGAAGTACTGCAGTTTTTCGTCCGCAACTTTTTTCCGCCATCGCTCCTTGCCATCTTTCGCGTTCAGCGAAATGAACCAGCCGTCGGGAGTCAGAAAGTAAAGCCAGTTGCCATACATGGCGACGCCGCGCTGGCCGACCAGGTGGCCACCTTTATCTTCAAAGTCGTACTGCCAAAGTTCCTCGCCGGTATGGGCGTTGATGGCGAAAACGTGATCCGGAATCGTGAAATACAGAATTCCGTTTACCAGCAGAGGCGTCGACTTGATGGTGGGACCGCCAACACCGCGTTGCGGGCCGACGCTGGTGATCCGGTAAATCCAATCGATCTTCAGGCGATTTACGTTCGACTGGTTGATTTGAGTCAGATCGCTGAAGCGCCTGCCCGAATAATCGCCGTTATACGTCGGCCAGACATCGGCTGGGCGGTTGAAAAGGGTGAGACTGGCGGGATCCAGACCCTGCGCTCGAAGGAGCAGGGGAAGCAGCATCAGCGGAATCAGAATCAATCGAACGAATTTTGTTTGCATGTCAAGCAATCCGTTTCATCACAAGGCGATACGCAGCGGAGAGCGGGATTCCGGGCTCTGGCGTTGAAGGGTCAGAGAACAGCGGCAAAAACAATGGACGCTCAGACTGACTCCGGCCGTTCCTGGACCGCGCCATATATATTTATCACTTCCCCACGGCCCTCGTTTCGTATTTCTTGCGGCCGCCGACAGGCCAAGGCCGCTCCCGGACGAAACGGCGCAGCCCGTGCGCACGGCGGCATCAGATCGAAACGTCTGGTCCGTATGCAAAAATGAAACCAGGGAACCCGATTGCTCACCGTAACGCCCTTGTTGAGAGAGCGATCCGGCGGTTTCTCACGGATCGTCTGCAAACGGAGGCCGTTCATTCTGGCTGCGACGATCCTGTGCGCCTCGGCAGCCAGTAATGGCTTTTGTCAGGAAGGCCCGCCGGCTGGAGCGCCAACCAAACCTCTGCGAGAGCGACTGCTTGAAAAGGCGGCAAAGGGCGATACCGACGCACAATTTGAACTTGGGAAAGATTACGAGACCGGGAGAGCCGGCCTGCCAAAAGATTTTACGCAGGCGCAGCACTGGTATAAGCAGGCGGCCGACGGCGGCGATCCCTTTGCAGCAGCCAGTCTCGGCATTTTGTTCAATTTCGGAAAAGGAGTCAAACGCGATTACGTTCAGGCATATATGTGGTATGACATTGCCATTTCTCACCTGACCGGCGGCGATAAAGACAGCGTCCTCGAATTGCGCGATTCTCTGGCAAAGCATCTTACGCATGACCAGATTTCAGAGGCTGAAGGGCTCGCGCGGAAATGGAACGCCGCCGCAAGGCGCTGATTCAGTGCGAGCGTTTTACTCTCCTGCGCGTTCCCACAATTTTTTGCAAATGAAATACAAATCAACGCTGGCCGCGGCCCTGGTTGCCGTTGCGGCGGTCGCCGGCTCTGCCTGCCATAGTGAGAAAGCCTCGGCCGTTAGCGAGCGGCCAATTGGAAAAGCGATCACGATTGCCGTTCCTCTTGGGCTGCCCGGAGTACCCGTGCCCAGCGACAATCCGCAAACGGCTGAGGCGGTGGTCCTGGGTAGACGTTTGTTTTACGATAAGAAGCTATCTTCGGATAACTCACTGTCCTGCGCCTCCTGCCACAATCCCAATCTGGGCTTCACGGACAGACAAAAACATTCGACAGGCTTCAAAGGGCAAGTGGGCAAGCGTAACGCGCCGACCGTGGTGAACGCCGCTTATCTTCCGTTTCAGTTCTGGGACGGACGCGCCGGGAGTCTGGAAGATCAGGCGGCCGGGCCGATCGCGAACCCTGTAGAGATGAACCAGAAACACGACGTGTGCGTCTCGAAGCTCGACGGCGATCCAACATATAAGGCCGAGTTCCGCAAGGTGTTTGGGCCGGGACCGGTAACGATCGGCAAGGTCGAAAAAGCGATCGCCAGTTTCGAACGAACGCTGATCAGCGGCGACTCTCCTTTTGACCGGTATGAATTCGGCGGCGACGCAAAGGCGCTCAGCCCCGCTGCGATTCGGGGTCTGGCCATCTTTCGCGATGAGGCGCGGGGAAACTGCGCCGCCTGCCACACGATCGACAAACATTTCGCTCTTTTTACCGATGGCAAATTTCACAACATCGGAATCGGGGTGGACGACGAGGGAAATCTGACTGATCTCGGCCGCTACAACGAAACCAAAGCAAAGGCCGACATGGGCGCATTCCTGACGCCCACATTGCGCAATGTGGCGATGAGCGCGCCGTATATGCATGACGGAAGCATCAAGACGCTTCGGGGCGTGGTTGATTATTATGCGGGCGGTGGCAATTCAAATCCGTACCTCGATAAAAAAATCAAGCCTCTGAATTTGTCCGGGCAGGAGCGAGACGACCTGGTCCAGTTTCTCGAATCACTCACGGGAGAGATGCCGAGCGAGGCAGGGCCTCCGCCCGCCAGTCAGACCGAGGGGGCGGAATGAGGAGCGCCTTTTGGCTTCCTATCGTTTCACTTGTATTGGCCGGATGCTCCGGTTCGAGCAGCAAGACCGAAGAAAAAGCCGCCAAAGAAAGTGCGAAGCCTGCTTATTTCACGATCAATCCCGCTACCGCAGGGGCGATTACGGGGACGATTACGTTCAGCGGAAGGAAGCCCCATCTGAAGCCCATCGACATGAGCAGCGATCCGGCGTGCGTGGAGGCCCATCATGGCAAGGCTTATGACGAATCGCTTGTGGTGGGCAAAAGGGGTGCTCTCGCCAACGTTTTTGTGTACATCAAGACTGGCCTTGAAGGAAAGAGATTCGAGACGCCCGCCCAGCCGGTGACCATCGATCAGAGCGGCTGCTGGTTTCGGCCCCGTGTTCAGGGCATACAGGTTGGCCAGACACTGAAAGTGATCAATTCCGATCCTGTGACGCATAACATCCATCCAATGGCGCACCTCAATCGGGAATGGAACCATAGTCAGGGCGCCGGCGATCCTCCGATCTCGCGAAAATTCCTGAAACCCGAGATCATGATTCCGATAAAATGCAACATCCACAGCTGGATGCATGCGTATCTCGGAGTGCTGGATCATCCTTACTTCGCTGTTTCCGGCGAAGATGGAACCTTCGAGATTCGAAACGTGCCGCCCGGAGATTATGTGATTGAAGCCTGGCAGGAAAAGCTCGGCACGCAGGATCAAAAGATAACGGTAGCGCCATCCGGCAAAGTGGAAACAAGCTTTAGCTTCAAAGGAGAATAGCTCGTTGGCCAATCTGAAACGCTTCCTGCTTCCCGCATGCTTTGCTGTGTTTTGCGCGAGTTGTTCGAATCCCTCGCCGGTTCAGAAGGCCGAACAAACGCCTCCACCGGATAACTGGAAATTTCGAATCTATGTAACGAATGAAGTCTCCGGAAACATGTCGGTGATCGACGGGGAGACATACAAGGTCGTAGCCACGGCGCCTTTGGGTAAGCGCCCGAGGGGCATTCATCCCAGCCCGGACCGCAAAACCATCTACGTCGCGCTGAGCGGATCGCCAATCGGAGGACCAGATGTTGATGAGAGCACCCTTCCACCGCCCGACAAGAGCGCGGATGGAATCGGCGTGTTCGACGTGGCGCAGAACAAAGTGGTGCGCGTTCTCAAGGCTGGTTCCGATCCTGAGAACTTTGACGTAAGCCAGGACGGGAAGCAGATTTATATTTCAAACGAGGACGAATCGGCCATCAGCATTGTCGACATTGCTGCGGGCACGGTCGCGAAGTCGTTTAAGATTGGCGCGCAACCCGAGGGCGTGAAGGTAACACCGGACGGCAAACACGTCTGGGTTACTTCTGAGGAGACCGGAACCATATCCGTGCTCGACCCGGCGGCGGGGAAGATCGTGAAGACCTTCAAGGTGGGCCACAGACCCCGTTCCATCGCGTTCCTGCCGGATGGATCGCGAGCCTATGTCAACGCGGAAAACGACGGAACCGTTGTCCTGGTCGACGCCGTCAAAGGAAAGATGATCAAGGCGATTCCGCTCGGGAAGCCTGGCACGGTCAAGCCCATGGCGGTACTTGTCTCGCCTGACGGATCCAGACTTTACGTCAGCACAGGACGCGGACACCAGGTCGTTACGATCGACACCGTCAGCAACAAAGTTCTCTCGTCGCTCGAAGTTGGCCGGCGCCCCTGGGGCATTGGGCTCTCGCCGGACGGCAAGACGTTGTATTCAGCGAATGGACCTTCCAACGACATCTCGGTTGTCGATCTGGCTACCAACACAATCATCAAAAAGATTCCGGCAGAGTCGAGCCCGTGGGGCGTGATCGCTCTGGAACATTACTGACTCTAACAACGCATCCATGAAACGACTTTCGCTGATCCTATTGTGCACAGCAACTGCTTTTTCTCCGGCGCTCCACGCGGAGGTTACGCGCTGGAGAATCGATCCGCTTCACAGCAGTGCGCAGTTCAGCGTCAAACACATGATGATCTCCACGGTCCGCGGTCACTTTGGAGGAGTGAAGGGCACGGTCCTTTACGACCCCCAAAATCCGGCGGCGGCATCGCTCGAGGCGACGATTGACTGTAGTACGGTCAACACCGGAGAACCCAAGCGCGACTCGGATCTGAAATCCGCGGAGTTCTTCGATGTAAAGCGCTATCCGGTCATGAAATTCAAATCGACCAGCGTCGAGGTTGCGGGACAGGGCAAGCTCAAGCTGACAGGGGACCTGACCATAAATGCGATCACGCACCCGGTAATTCTTGATGTGGATGGCCCTACACCGGAGATAAAGGATACGCAGGGACGTCACAAAGTGGGCGCCACCGCGATAACGAAGGTGAGCCGGAAGGAGTTCGGCATCCTGTATAACCCGGTCATGGAGACTGGTGGCGTTGTGGTGAGCGACGAAGTTGCTATTGAGCTCGATATCGAGCTGATCAAGAACGAGAACTAATTTGTATCGTTACCGGAAATAAAAAAAAAATGCGTCAATTCGCTTTCACATTCCTTGCTTCTGCGATGCTTTTGATGGCGCAGGGCCTTGATCCTGCCAAGTTGCTGCAACTGCCCACCGATACCTGGCCGACCTACAACGGCGACTATTCCGGGCGGCGGTTCAGCCCGCTGACGCAAATCGATACGTCGAACGTCAAACACATGACGCTCGCCTGGGTGTGGCGCATGAATCTCGGTCCGGGTGGAGGCTCGCCCGTGGCGGTGAAGGCGACGCCCCTCGAGGTAAACGGCGTTTTGTACTTCGCGGTTCCCGATCATGCGTTTGCGGTGGATGCGGTTACCGGGCGTGAGCTTTGGCATTACAAGTGGACGAGCAGCGGCGGCATTCATATTGGAAACCGTGGATTCGGTATGTATGGCGACTGGCTTTACTTCGAAACCGCGGATAATTTCCTGGTCTGCCTGAATGCGAAAGATGGCACGGAACGCTGGCATGTGCAGATCGCGGATGTGAAGCAGGAGTACTTCTCGACGCCTGCGCCGGTCGTGATACGGAATCACGTTATCGTCGGGACTGGCGGCGACTCACTCGACGTTCCGGGATTTCTCGAATCTCGAGATCCCGAAGCCGGGAATCTGCAGTGGCGCTGGAATACAACGCCGCGCAAAGGCGAGCCGGGCGCTGACACGTGGCCGAATCCGGAAGCTATGGAGCACGGCGGCGGCATGACATGGATGCCGGGCACCTACGATCCGGATCTGAACCTGTACTATCTGGGCACAGGAAACCCGAATCCCGTAATGGCGGGCCAGGGTAGAACGGGGACCAATCTCTGGACCTGTTCGATCGTCGCTTTGAACCCGGACACGGGCAAGATGGCCTGGTATTTTCAATCCTCTCCGCACGACGTCCATGATTGGGATGCCGTGCAAACGCCCGTGCTCATCGATGGAACGATTGATGGCAAACCGCGCAAGCTGCTGGCCCAGGCCAGCCGCAATGGCTATTTCTTCCTGCTTGACAGAACGAATGGAAAGAACATCCTTTCGAAGCCGTATGGCCCGATTAACTGGTCGTCGGGTCTCGACGCCAAGGGGCAGCCAATAGGCAATCCAGCCAAGTATCCTCACACGGAGGGTACTCTCGTGATGCCCGCGGCGGGTGGCATAACGAACTGGCCGCCTCCGGCTTTCAGCCCGCAAACAGGATTGTTTTACGTAGGGACGACCGACTCTTACAGCATGTTTTTCCTTACGGATACGGATAAGAAGCCTGAAGGTTACGGCGGACGCGACGTGCCACTCTGGTCGAAAGCAGCCTTGACTGCCATCGACTATCAGACCGGAGCGATTCGCTGGAAGCACGAATATGCAGGAATCGGCGGAGGAGGATCAGGAGTTCTCGCGACTGCCGGCGGACTGGTATTCGCGGGCGATCCTATGGATAACTTCATTGCGTTTGACGCTCGATCCGGCGATCCAATCTGGCATTCCAGACTGACAGGCAGCGTTGCGAATGGCCCAATGGCCTTCGAACGGAATGGTCAGGAATACGTGATTGTGGGAGCAGGCGATTCCTTGTACGCATTCACGATGATGAAGTGATCCGGCTCGAGGGCTTGAGTCGTTGGAGCTACTGTCACAAAGCCTCGCCGGCGAAAAGGAAATGCGGCCAGGATGCTGATCATATTGGTGCCCGGGGCGGGAATTGAACCCGCACCCTCCTTGCGGAAGAACGGATTTTAAGTCCGTTGCGTCTGCCGATTTCGCCACCCGGGCAGCGGGCTTGAAATAACAGCTTACGACATTGTCGCGGGAGCACCGCCAAACGCGCCAGCGGAACAACAACGCATCTCTCCAATGCCATCTCCGCAGCCGTCCGCAAGGTGGCATTCTTCAAGACGACGCGGCATCAGGAATCTGAAGCGGCCCCCCGCGGTATGGCGGTGTTACGCGCTGGTCGTAACCGTCTGTTTGCTCTCCGAGTATTTCGGAGGTCGATCGTACTCGAAATGGCGCTTCAGTTTCAGCCAGTGCTTTTCCCAGGCGTGCCATGAGAGCAGGGCCAGCGCATACGATGACGCAATAAACAGAGCAACGAAAAGCGTGTTTCCCGCAATGTCCGAGCCCGTCCAGCGGATCAGTTGGGCTGACGGCGTGACAACGTCCATCGCGGTCCGGATCATTCCGTGAAACAGATACAGTCCATAGCTATATTTGCCGGAGAAGCGGAGAAACCCGTTATTCAGCAGAACGGCAAGAGCGCCGCCGGGGTTCGGCCCGGCGATGAAAGCGATGCCACACGCCGTCAGGAGGCTTATTGCTGGAATACCGAATGCGAGAGCTGGCTTGTCGGTCTGGAACAATCCGCCGCGCACAACCACGAGCGCGACCAGCGCGATGGCGGCGATAACCGCGCCGGCGCGGGCCAGGGTTGCAATCCGGGCGGAGTCCGCGTGCTCGCGCAGCACGATGGCCGTCAATGCTCCGATGGCGAGACCGTCCAGACGGCACGGCGTGGGGAAGTACATGGCCCCGACCTGAGGCTCGATCCGCCAGAGTGCGAGACGAAATACGAAGGAGAAGACAATGAAGCCGACACAGGCGAACTTCAGCCAGCGACGGCTGAGAAAAAATACCAGCAGCGGCCACACGAGGTAAAACTGCTCTTCCACCGCGAGTGACCAGAAGTGGCTCATTCCCAGCCAGTCAGAGTTGGCCCAGGCTTTGCGATAGAAGATGAATCCGATGTTCGTCATGTGAGTCCAGAGCCAGAGTTGCCGATGCTCGATGGCCTGAAGACCCGGCGTATTGAACGGAATAAACCAGGGCAGGACGAAGAAGACGATAGCCAGTACCAGATAGTAGACCGGAATGATCCGGAGAATCCGGCGAGCGTAAAACTTGCGGAAGTAACCGGAAGAAACTTTTGTATCGAGGAGGATGCCGGTTATCAGAAAGCCGGAAAGGACGAAAAAGATATCGACGCCCATCCAGCCGGCCTGAGTCAGGCCGAAGATATCGCGGTGTCCGTCAGCGCGCCACCTGAGCCCCAGAAAGCCGTGATAGAGCATCACGGCAATGATGGCAATCCCGCGTAAGCCGTCCAGGGCGGGAAGGTGGCCGCTCGACCGCCGAACCCCGGCCGGGCGGGCGGAGAGTCGGGGTTCCGCGGCGGACGCGGGGAGCGCCGAACGATCAACGTGCGGGGAATCAGGTCGGGTCACAAAATCGAGAGCTTCAGAAAACCGCCAATTCCCATCTTAGTGGCGCAAAATGAGGATACGTCCCAATACGGTGCGGATTGCGACGGGCAGTTTCCCGCAATCCGGCGAGCGTGGGTGGACGCGCACAGCCTTTCAGCTAAACTTTTGGAGAGCGCCTTTATGCGCAAACTGCTGTTCGCATTCGCGATTTTCGGCACAGTAACCACTTTATTCATGGCTCGCGCGCAGAGTTCTCCGATCGTCGCCCAGATAGAGCGGAATATCGCTGAAGGCAACATGGCCGGCGCGAAACAGACGCTGGCGCAGTACCGGACGGCGCTGGGCGTTACCTCCGACTATCTTGAAGCGCTCTCCTGGGTCGGCAGGGCAGAAGTGGCGCAGAAGAATTTCGCAGCCGCTCTGGAGAACGCGAAAGAGGTTCGGGAGTTTGCGCTGGCGCAACTGAAGCATCGCAAGCTGGATGCGGATGCGAGTTTGCCGACAGCGCTGGGAGCGTCGATCGAAGTGCAGGCCCAGGTAGCCGCGGCCGAGGGACGCCGCGACGAGGCTGTCGCATTCCTGCGGGCGGAACTGAATCACTGGCGGGATACCTCGATTTATCCGCGAATTCGAAAGAACCTGAATCTGCTGACGCTGACCGGGAAAGCAGCGCCTGCGCTCGACGTTTCACACTGGATCGGCGAGCGAAAGCCCAGAACGCTGGCCCAGCATGCCGGGCATCCCGTGCTGCTGTTTTTCTGGGCGCACTGGTGCGCCGATTGTAAGGTCGAGGTGGCGGCAATCCGGAAGATTCGGGAAGAGTACGGGCCGCGAGGACTCGAAGTTGTAGCGCCGACCCAACATTATGGATACATCGCCGGCGGGCAGGAGGCGGCGCCGGAACTGGAGACATCTTACATTCGGGATGTGTTCGCGAAGTATTACTCACGCATCGGCACGATCGATGTGCCGGTGAGCGAGGAAAACTTCCGGGTATATGGCGTGAGCACGACGCCGACAGTGGTATTGATTGACCGGCATGGCGTAGTGCGGCTGTACAATCCCGGGCGCATTTCCTACGAGCAACTGGCGGCGAAGGTTCAGCCGCTTTTGCAGGGGCCTCATGCGGCGTCGCACACCGGACAGCGTCATCAGACGGAGTAAAGGGCTGCGCCGCGGTTGTAGAGGGCGCGCGCGGAAACGACGATAATCGCAGTGCCTGCCGCGAGTTTGCTTTCAAACAGCCACCGGTTCCCGATGCTGCCGGACGGCACGACGGCGCAGAGGATGGCGACGACCGTTACCGCCAAACCTGATGCTGCGCTGATCCGTTTGCCTGCGCGCCAGGCGCTCCCGAACATGTATGCATAGGGCGCGAAACCGGCGATGACCATGAGAGACACGAGCGTGTCGTAAGCGGCGCGGACGGTATCGCCGAACTGGATCGCGATCAGGATCGCCGAAGAAAAGGCGCCAAGCGCCAGCATGGAAATGTAAGGTGTTCGCCAGCGGGGATGGACGCGAGCGAATGCGGCAGGCAGCAGCCGATCGACGCCGAGCGCAAATGGCAGGCGTGATGTAGCCGCGCCGATGCCGCCGAACTGCCCAACGGCCGAAATCAGCACGAACAGAGCGATCAAAGGCTCGAGCCAACGAGCGTGGAGGAGGCTGCCGGCGCGTGCGGCCGCATCACCCAGGCCGGTGAGTTCGTTAACGCGTTGCGGGTCGAGAACGGTGAGGACCGCAGCAGTCGCACCAATGTAGAAAAGAGTCGCGAAAGCAGAGGCGATGGCGGCGGCTCGAGGGATCGTAACCGCCGGGCTGCGGATTTCTCCACCCATAAGCGCGACGAGTTCCATGCCGCTCATGGCATAGGCGATGGTGGCCCAGAAGCCCAGGGTGCTCCAGTTCAGCCGAGGCGCGATATGAAAGCTCGTGGCCGAACCACGGCGCGTGAGCACGATTGCGGCGGCCGCGCCGAGCAAAAGGACCAGCGCCCAGCAAGCGAGCGCGCCGACGTTCTCGGTCCACTTTCCGATATTGATTCCGATGATGTTGGCGCCGAGGGCGATCCACAAGGCGAAGAGGGACGCGATCACGATCCAGAGGCGGCTTTCGGCGGGAAGGCCCAAAGCTGAGAGCGTCATGCTCATGTAGAACATGGCGGCGCTGGGAAACCAGAAGGCGATGCCGATCCAATAAGTCCAGAAGCAGAGAAAACCGTGCCATGGGCCGTACGTCATCCGGGTCCACCAATAAAAGCCGCCGGCTCGCGGGTATTTTGCGCCGAGTGCGGCAATGGCGATGGCCAGAGGAATCGCGAAGCAGACGGCTGCAAGAGCCCAGAGCAGGAGCGACCCGGGTCCGGCGCGCGCGGCGGGCGCAATCCAGCGCACGCCGCAGATACCGGAGATGGCGAAGAGTGAAACGTCGCCGACGCCGAGTTCGCGGCGAAGGCGGTTATCCACCTGAGATTCAAAGGGGGGCGGCCCCTCGCTCGTTTCGCGACTTTGCGGCGCTTCAGCCAATCAGTTCGGCAATGCGGACGGGATCGTTGGCGACCACGACCGGCTGGTTGCCATATGTGGGGTGGATGGGCTGGCCGGATGGGGACTGAAGCTGTCCGGTGTGATAGCGAAAGATGTAGTCGGGATCCTTGAGGACATTGCCGGTGAGGACGGCGACGACGTCGGAATCGCGGTGGATGACCCCGGCCGCGGTGAGTTTGCGGATGCCGGCGAGAGTGGCGGCGGAAGCAGGCTCGCAGCCGATTCCCGATTTGCCGATGATAGCCTTGGCGTCCGCAATCTCTTGTTCCGTGGCGCGCTCGACGACCCCGTTTGATTCGCGGATTTCAAATTCGGCTTTCGGCCATGAGACCGGGTCACCGATTTTGATGGCAGTGGCCAGAGTTTCGGGATGCGCATGCGGGCGGAAGGCGGCGAGGCCGTTCGCGCGCATGTATTCATAGAAAGGCGACGAGCCTTCCGCCTGCACGACAGCAAGGCGGGGAAGACGGGGAATCAGGCCGATATCGCGCATTTCGCGCAGGCCTTTACCGAATGCGGATGTGTTGCCGAGATTACCGCCTGGAAGAACAATCCAGTCTGGCACGCGCCAGGCGCGCTGATCCATCATTTCGATGACGATGGATTTTTGACCTTCGATGCGGAAAGGGTTGATGGAGTTGAGCAGGTAAATGCCGAGCCGTTCTGCGAGGGTGCGAACCAGCGCGAGGATCTGATCGAAATTCGCCTCCACCTGGAAGGTACGGGCGCCGTATTCGAGAGCCTGCGCCAGCTTGCCATAGGAGATGTTGCCGTGCGGAATGAATATAAGCGGCTCGAGGCCTCCGGCGCTGGCGTAAGCGGCCATAGACGCGGACGTGTTGCCGGTAGAGACGCACGCGACGCGTTTCATGCCGAGCCGGCGCGCCTGGGCGACGCCGCAAGTCATGCCGTTGTCCTTGAACGAGCCTGTCGGATTGAACCCCTGATGCTTGAAGGTGATGCGCGAGAGTCCGCCATAGCCGGCCGCGAGAGGAGCATCGAGCAGTGGAGTGTTGCCTTCTCGCAGGGTGACGGCGTGGCGTTCGTCATCGAGGAAGGGGAACATCTCGCGATAGCGCCAGACGCCCGACTGACAAAGAGGAGCATCCGACAGACGCCGCTCGCGCCAGACGCGCCTGAGCGTTTCGGGATCCGCCGCGGCATTGTCATGATCGGCGTCATACGCAGCTTCGAGCAAACTGCCGCATTGCGGGCAATTGTAGAGAACTTGAGCGATATCGAACCGGGCGCGGCAGGCGCCGTTGAAGCACACGAGATGAGCTGGCATGTTTTGTTCAGGTGCGCATAATACCCGACATTACCCGCCGGGCGGCCGGTTGCGCAGTTCGGAAATACTGATTTTAGCGGGTTGCCTGCTTTGTCGTTTTTACCGGCGCAGGACGCTCCAGTGTGGGTCGAGCACGGCCTTTGCATTGGCGGAAGATACGGGGACGGAGAACGGCGCCGGGTCATCGGCGGTCGAGACCTGAATGGTTTTGGCAGGTCCGCGCGCGGATTGAATCTCGATGGGAACCCGCACAGTGAAGTCGTCCGGAACGCCGGATTGGGTGACGCTTCCCGTGAGTCTGTATGCGCCCGGCTTGCCCTTGACGGAGTAAGCCAGTTTCAACTCGGGGACGCCCGTGCCGTAGACCCATGCATCAAAGAATTTCTCGAGTTTGGGATCGTCGGATTTCGGCGGAACAAACTCGGCGCATAGAGCGCGAAACTGCTCGGTATCCAGAGTTTTCCACTGGTATCGTTTGCGCAACTCCGCGAGCATGGCAAGGAAGCGATCGTCGCCCATGCGGCGCCGCAGCATCTGCATGATCCATGTACCTTTGCCATAGATGACGGCTACCCACGCGGCGGGATTGTTGGAACTGTCGAGACGGCGCCCCTGAACGACCGGCCCTTCGGATTCGGCGGATTCCCCGTTGGCGCCTTTGGAGAGGAGGTTGCGGCGGTAGTTCTCCAGAATGGCTTCCGACGCTTTCGGACCATTGCGCGCTTCGACAAACATGAGCGCGGAATAAGAAGCCAGGGCTTCCATCAGCCACTCGTGATGGTAAGAGCCTGCGGCCACGACGTTGCCCCACCACTGATGAGCGGCTTCGTGCGCGCGCAAAACCGTCCGGAAGAGGTTCTGCATGTCGAGCGGGAAAGGCGGGGCAGAGCGCGATTGCTGAGGCAGGAAATAGGTGACTGTCGGCAGATAGATCATGCCGGCGAAACCCTGCCCGAAGCGGCCGGGCACGGGAGTCGCTTCGATATCGGGGAGAGCCGGATCGCCGAATCGCGCTCGATAAAAGACAAGTTCGTCGGCCAGTTCCCGGGCAATGGAAGAGAGTTGGCCGGCTGGATTGGGGATCGGAGACGCGGGAGTCGGATCCGGAAGCGCCGGGGGCGCCCTGCGGCGCGGTCCCGGAAAGGAAGGAGTAGTCTCATTGAGCGTCGCCGGGGGGTGAGGCCGAAGGGCTTCCTCCAGCGTGCGGTTGGCCCAGGCATTCACCTCGATGCCATCACGCGAGACCGATTTGTGCTCAAAGGAGCCGAGGTTCAGGCCAAGGAGGCGGATGCGGCCTTCGGGCACGCGCCGCGTGATTCGGACATCGCCTTCGCGGCGATCCTCGGTTATGCGGCCGGCGGCAATCAGGTCGAGGCTCGCGGGATAGCGATAGGTGACGTCGTAATTTGCGAACTGCAGGCCCCTCCCCGGGTACCACGTACCGCGCGCGCTGACGTAATAGACATGGTTGCCGGCGTCGAGAACGACCTTGCCTTCGTGCTGAATCCGGACCGTGTGTTCCGAGCCGGGTTCGAGCGCTTTGGGAGAGATGACGAGCAGCAGTTCATTACCCGTGTTTCGTACCAGCCCGGTGCGAAGAGATTCGCGCTCGTACACTTCGGCGGGCTGGCCATCGAGCGTGGCGGATGTGGCGCGCATCTGGCCGGCAAGATCGAATGGGATTACGTGGGACGACGCTGGCGTCGCTTTAAAGCGGATAGAGGTCGAGCAGTGCAGGATGAGATCCGAATCGAGGTTGGCTTCGATTTTGTAATCGAGAATCTCTTCTTCTGGCGCGCCGGACTGCGCCGAACGGGTACGTTCCGCAGGATAGCTGAACCACGTGTCCCAGTAAGGCGCGCCTTTGCGTTCGACGATCTGGCCGGCGACCAGGCTTTCGGGCGACCGGCGATCATAGAGGAAATCGAAATTGCCAAGTTTGCGGCCCTGGATAACGGCCTCGAAAAAACCGGCCGCGTGCTCCGTGCTGAGCAGATCGAGCACGATGCGCGATTCGTAGCTGGATTGGATATTGGCCAGGGTGCGATTCCACTGTTCGGCCAGGAGCGCGCCCATGTCGGGCAGTTTCTTCGCGCCGGAGGAGGAGCGGACGCGATCGGCGAGCGCCCTCGCCCCCGCTTCGGTGAAAAGAAAAATCGCGGTGCGGAAGTGCTCGTCAAGGTTGGGCGAGCCAGTATACGAAGCGAGCGATTTGCGCTCTGAGCGATCGGGAGGGAGCAGAATCAGTTCAGCGTCGCCGCCATCCACGTCACCCGAGAAGACCGCAGCTACCGGGGAGCCTTTGACCGGCTTGCCGAATATCAGATAGCCATCCGTCAGATAAAAATGGGCGTCTTCTTCGCCGATTTCGAGATCTCGGACGCGGTAGCATTCGGAGGCGTCGAGGCCAGCAGTCACCACGGCGCGTCCGAGTTCAGCCGCGATGCGGGTCTGGGCGGGTAACTGGGGCAGGAACAGGAAAAACAGAAACAGCCGATGAGAAAGAAGCACGCCTGACGCTGATTATCTCAGGATTGGCGAGCCTGATCGATGGCGGCGCATCAAGACCCTCGGCCCATCAAGATCGACATCTGCAAAGGTGTCGAAGGCGCCGGTTTCCTTTACGCGGAAATCGAGATGGACGCGGCGCCCGCGAAGTTCGGTGTAAGAAGCAGTCGCGTCGGCGCTGTCCAGCATCAGCCCGCGGGGCACCGAGAGTTCCTGATCGGGAATTGCATCGCGGAGGTGCGATCTGCGGCTAGCGCGGGCGCAGCACCAGCACATGATATGCGCGAGTGCTGCGGATCGCCTGCTATGCTGATTTCGATTCGGTTGCGCGCCCGTAGCTCAGCAGGATAGAGCGGCTGGCTTCGAACCAGTAGGTCGGGAGTTCGAGTCTCTCCGGGCGCGCCAATGAAGTCAGCGGTTTAGGCCGTCCTTAACTCCCTCCTTCCTCAAAGTTGTGTTCAATTGTGTTCAGAATTATTTCGAGGTTTGCTCCTGACGGCTGGTCATCAGCAACCTGTCGAGGCCCTCGACAGCTTGACGTACGCTCTCCGGGATCGCCTGCATATAGACGTCGGCAGTCACATTTGGCTGCGCGTGTCGGAGGTGCGCCTGGATGTCCTTAATGCTCCCCTTGCCTTGCATATGCGTTGCGCAGGAACGCCTCAGTGCCTGATGTGTCAGATTCAGGAGGAGTGCTCTGGGGTGTCGATTCCTTCCGCTTGCATCGCAGCCCGTGCTCGTTCACCGGCTTTTTTCAACGCTCGTTTTAGGAAGTTGTTCGCCGAAATCGGTGTTCCCCGGTCCGACCGAGAGGCAAATAAGAATGCTTCCGGGCGCCTATCCTGCATGCTCTCCATCCAGAAATCGGGTTCTATCGCCAACGTTTGGGGAAGCCAGACGAATGCGTCGCTCGCATCTGTTTTCGGTTCGACGATTCCGGAAGTCGGAGAGATCGACTCGTCAACGCGAATCTGATTCGGTCCGACCCGATCATCGCGGCGAAGGGCGAAAAGTTCACCGGGACGGAGGCCGAGAACCAGGAACATTCTGACGATCAGCCGATCGCGGCCACTCATCGCGTCTAGCAGACGTGCGATCTCCTCAACGGCCAAGGCGCGGCGGTTCGGTTTCCTGGTCTTCGGCAATTCGAGTTTTGACGCGGGGTTCCTGTCCAGATATTCTTGCTCGACGGCTTCCTCGAGAATCGCTTTCATGTACGTACGAAAGTTGATTACGACCGAGCGCGAATATTTACCCGCAAGACCGTTCAGGTGCTTCTGCAACTGGAAGCGGTTGAGACCGGTCAGCGCGACATCTGCAAACGGCTTGACGATATACCGTTCAATGAAAAAAACCATCTTCGGCGCTGACGAGACCTTCCAAGTGGGCTCCTTGAGCGGCCGATAGCGCTGTTCCCAGAACCACTTCAATGTGCAAGCGGGCGACGGCTTCAGCGCTGAAACGTCTGTCGATTTATCGATGATTTCCTGAAGCTTCTTCTCGGCTTCCCATTTCTTCATTTTGGATTTCAATCCGAGAGTGACGCCGCGATGTGCGCGAACCTCCGATCCGTCCGGATTTCGGAGGTAGACGTAGTAATAGCCTTTCCACTTCTTCACACGTTTGCCCGCTTCGACAACTCTGCCGCGCTGGTAACGATCTCTCGCCATGTGATCAGGCTGCTTCGACAACGAATATCATGACTGTCTCAAGCGGGTCGCTGGGCTCCCCGTGCATTGTGTTCGGCCGACGCGCCGCCCATCAGTGCGCGAACTTTTGGAGGATCTCGCCATCGGTGTAGACCTGCAGGAATCTTTCGACATCCTCGGGCCTAAAGCGCAGCAGTTTCCCGACTTTGACCGCCGGCAGGCGCGGTTCTTTTCTCCGCATGATCTCGCACCCAGCCCGACGAAACACCGAGCCACTTCGCCACATTGGCGGGTCCGAGAAGACGGTTGACGGTCGCGGTTTCCGCGGAAAGCCGCTGGTTACGCTCGAATTCCATTGAAAACGCCCTCCATCAACCAAGAAGGCATTTTTCCAAAAAATCCGACAGAGGCGGACAGATTTCCCTGCACCGGTTGAAAGCCGCTGTGGAACCCGCATCGACACTTCGTCACTTTTGGGGCGCTGGGAGAGAATTAAGATGCAGTGGTGGGATGCTTCGTTATAGTCGGGGCGCATCCGTCGTTAATTTCGGGGCTGCCTTCCTTTAGTGACCCTGTAATCCTTTACCTGACATAGAACCTGTAGTCGCGCCTGTGAATTTGTGTGATGCTGGCCGCGGACGTGCGCAAAGCGCCAGAGTCGCGAACAGTAAGGCCTCAATTCTGTGGGAAAGTGCACCGGTGAATCATTGCTTCATGTCGGATTTTTCGGAAAAAACCCCTCCTGATGATTAGGGCGCGTTTCCGACGTTTAGAACTGTTTTCGTCGGCCCCCAAAAGTTTGAGTTCAGTGCGTAGTATTACTTCATTCCGATATCAAATTGTTGCCTCGATCGTTCTGATTCTTTGTTTGCAAGCTACAGGAGCCGAAACGGGCCGCAATTCGCCGCTCCTTCGCCGCGCATTCGAACTTTCTGATTTGAACAACTGGACCGAAGCGGAGCCAGAGTTCGCGAGAGCCGCTTCGGCATTTCGAAACAACGGTGACAAGACCGGATTGAACTACGCCGAACTGGGGATCATCCGCGCCACGATTCAGCGCCGTAACCTTGCACTCACATCGGCGCAACTTAGTCATCGGCTCGAATCCGATCCGTTGATGAAGTCCGATCGCGATTTGCGGATTTTTGCCTGGCGATCAAGGGCGAAATCGATAACCTGGGCCGCCGCGATGCGAAGAGACTGGGAGGAAGTTGCGCGGCTGTCACGTGATTCGTCGGACCCGCGTTGGCGCTATCGCGCGTCTGCGGAACTGGGTATGGCGGCCTACTACGAAGGGAATCTTCAGGCGGCGAGACGAAATATCAGCGCGGCCTTGATCGCCGCCACGAAAACGCACGACGTCGGCAGCCAAATCAAGTACCTGTACGCCATTGGAGTCGGGCTGAATCAGGCTCAAATGTATCCCGAAACAATTCAATACCTCGACAAGGCCATCGCGCTCGCGAAAGCGACGCCCGGGGGCATCATATCCATTCATGCCCTCGCTGGAGAAGGCGCAGGCGCTTGCATCAACTGGCCAGATTCAAAAGGCGAAAACGACCGTTCAAACGATCCTCGGGAGCGCTCGGCGCATGAAGGCAGATGAGTACGAGTCAATCACGTTGGCAGTCGCCGGTCAGTTTCAAGCCCGGCAGGGCGACGCCAAAGGAGCAATTCAAACACTAAGTCAGGCGATCGCGATATGTGAACGCGGCGGATTCGAACGTGCTTTGGACGAATCGCGAATTGACCTGGCGGAAATATACTCGTCACAGGGACAGTTCGGTGAAGCCGAGCAACTGCTGTCGGCTGCGGCGGCTGCAAGTCAGCGAGACGGTGAACTCTACACATTGCCACGGCACATCGGCACCTTGGCTGGCGTGCAGGTTCGGGAAGGTAAATTCAGCGAGGCCGACAGAACCTACGATCGTGCCGCCGCCTTCATTGATGCAAGCATTGGAAACGATCCGGCGATGCTCGATAAGACTGCATTGATCAAATCTGCCAGCAATCTGTACGTCGCGCACTTTCGACTGCTCACCGAGCGCTTACACAATCCCGCAAAAGCATATTCGGTTGTGGAGCAGGTTAGAGGGCGCATCTTGACCGACATGCTGCTGGGTGGCTCCGCAACGTCGTTGAAAGCCGAGGAGAATGAGCGCGCGATCTCGAGCCTTCGGCTTCAACTCACGAATGCCGGTTCGACATCTGACGTCGAGAGAATCCGCGAGCGGATTGCCATGCTCGAGCAATCGCGATGGATCACGCGGGACGTCAGCATCCTGAAAGGCAGAAGCTACTCGCACGTTACGCTCGGAAGTGTTCAACACGCGTTGAACTCGCACGCCCTGATTATCGAGTACGTTCTGGACGACCCGGCGTCATGGTGCGTCGTGATAAGCAGGGATTCAATTCACGTCATTCGCCTCGCTGGCAAGAAGACGATCGAAGCGAAGCTCTCCGCTTATCTCCATGCTGTGAAGCAGAAGCAACGCAGTCAGCCTGCGGCGCGAGCGCTGTACGAGCTATTGCTGAAACCGGTGCGTCCATCCGCGGACGTGCGCGATCTTCTGATCGTGCGCGATGGAGCGCTGAATCTCCTTCCGTTCGACGCGCTTCAGGACCACTCGGGCCGGTATGTTCGAGAGAACACCACAATTTCGTATCTGCCGGCGGCCGGCAGCTTCTACCTTCTCGCTGAATAGGCCCGATCGGCAGAAATGAACCGCAGCGTACTCGCATTCGGAGGCATTCCTTACCAGGACGACTCGCCCCGGTTTAAAAAACTGCTTATGGCGACGGGTTTCGGTCCGATGTCGCTTCAGAACCTGCGGAATTCGCGCGAGGAAGTCACAATGGCGGCAGATGCGTCGGCCGGTGGGGAAAGCACGGTCGTCGTTGGCGCCAAAGCAACGGAAACTGAATTCAAGACAGACATCAAGCGGCCGCATCGAATTGTTCACCTGGCCGTTCATAGCGTTATCGACCCAGAACGCCCGGAGCGCGCCGCCCTGATACTCGCGGCCGATCCAACCAAAGGAGAAGACGGGTTGCTCCAGGCGCCCGAAATTGCACAACTTCGAATCAGGGCGAACCTTATCGTGCTCTCCGCGTGCGACACGGCGGTTGGGCCAATCGAGGGACAGGACGGAGTCGCCACGCTTGCAAGATGCTCTACTGGAACGCGAGCGGTACCAGGTAACCGAGGGGGCGTAGTGCTGGTGGCCCAAGCCATCCTGGAGACCGAAAAGCAAACCCATTTGGGCATGTGCCGCAAATAGAAAACAAAAACGAGAGCCGGCTTGTACGAAGATGAGCGAATGGGTATAAACACCAGGAGCATAACACCGTCATTTGCCCATGAACTTCTGTATCGTATGTGTGCGGGATGTTCAATCCGCCCAATCTCGGGCTCGCGATTGGCGGCTAAAGTACAGACCACATCGTTCTCGGACCGGTTCGGCAGCAGCGCAGCGCCTCGCTGTTGTCCTCGATCGCAAACTCCATTCGCCACGCCTGGTCCGAGAATTGCCTTAGCATGACGAGCACTAAGACAGTCCGGGTACAGCCGGCGTTTGTCCCGTCGGAGGATAACCAAGGCGCCGCCCTGTTGATCGTCTCGCAGATCGCGCTCGATGCTCTCAGGCGCGGAGACGGACTGCCCGAATTTGAGTGAGAACGCCGGGGGCAGATTCGCGAGCGGCTCACAGGATTGAACCGGATGCATGTTCTTTCGACTAAATCCGGGAGCCCGATTTGAACCGATTGAATCATATTCCCTTCAAAGAGATCGTGCCTCTCAGTCAGGTTGCTTTCCGGAACTGGCTAAGCGATAGAGCTCCGCGAATGGGAGCCGCGCTGGCTTACTATATTGCCCTTTCGTTGGCGCCGACCCTTGTCATCCTGGCAGGGGTCACCGGCTTGGTGTTCGGCGCTCCAACCGCAGAGGGACGCCTCCTGGCTCAGATCCAGAAGTTTGTGGGCTCCGAAGGTGCCCGGGCGATTCAGACGTTGATCGAAGGTGCGCGTCAGCCTTCCAGAGGTATTGCAGCTGTCACGTTTGGGTTGCTCACCGCGTTTATCGCATCTTCGGCGGTAGTAAGCGAACTGAGAGATGACATGAATACGATCTGGGGGGTTCCCGAGGACACGACCTCCAGTACGATGCAGAGCATCGTCAACCTTGTCAAAGAGCGTCTCCTTTCCTTTATTATCGTCGTGGCTTCGGGCCTTTTCCTGGTGGCCTCCTTGATAGTGAATGCCGGGATTTTTGCGGCTGCCACTTATTTGGGGTCGGGCGCGGCACCGCCAGAGCTTCTCGTACAGATCACCGACTGGGTGGCCTCCTTCGTAGTCACCACGATTCTGTTCGCGTTCATATTTAAAGTGCTGCCGACGGTGCCCCGGCACTGGGGTGATGTCATTCCCGGCGCCGTCCTCACATCTCTGCTTTTCACAGCCGGAAAGCTCTTGCTGGCGGTCTATCTCGGGAACGTGGGTCTCACCGACACGTACGGGACCGCGAGTTCGTTCGTAGTCGTACTCATTTGGGTGTACTATTCAGCGCTGGTACTTTTTGGGGTGCGGAATTCACACGAGCGTACGCGAGCCGCTTCGGCTCAGTTGGTCGTTTTACCTTGGGAAGCGGTAATCGTGGATGATAACGCCCCTCGCCGATAACTCTTCCAACAGCTCGGTCACGGGCACCGACATCTCACCGTCGTCCGGCACGACCACTGCCCATTCCAGGTTTTCTCTGAACTCTCGGGTAATGATCCGCCACGGTTCCAGCGCCGGTGGTGTCGTGGCCCCGATCTGGATGATCGACCAGTGTTGAGCGAGGTCGCATGCAACTTCCGGGCCTGGGAGGGGACCTCGGACGATGAAATGATTCTCGCCATGTACCAGAATTCCCACCATGGTCGATCTCACGCCTCAAGGCGCGGATCGCGAACCGGATGGCCGATCGCGAAATGATAAACCACCTGCCCCTGCGCGGGCGTCACGTTGAGATAACTGTTCACCGCGTCGTCGTAGAACGCCCCAATTCCCGTCGCCCTCAGCCCGAGTGCTTCAGCGGCTAAATACAACCGTTGGCCGATGGCGCCAGCTTCGAAGTGCACATAGCGGTATCCACGATTACCATGGGTGCGGGCTGC
>Ga0157369_10002143_pt1 | contig 23814 bp, 19 predicted proteins | sample C25metaG_FD_113461 | JGI IMG/M metagenome (GOLD analysis project Ga0157369, IMG submission 113461) | Corn rhizosphere microbial communities from Kellogg Biological Station, Michigan, USA - C2-5 metaG | ecosystem: Host-associated > Plants > Roots > Rhizosphere > Soil | place: USA: Michigan... | reverse complement strand
TCGCCGTCGAACGCGCCGCCGCTGACCACGCCGACGATCACGCCACCCTGCGCGACCAGGTTGATCGCGTGGCCGTCCGTCGTCGTAAGTCCCGACGAAGCATTCGTGATGCTGAGAGCGTAGGCCAGTGAACCGCTTACAGCGGGACCGTCGGCGCCGAATGCCGCATGGGCATCGACGACCGCGGTACCCGAAGTCGCGCTCGAGATTGCACCGCTGCCGGTCACGTCGGGATCGTCGCCCTTGACGATAGCGCCAGTGCTGATGGTTGACGCCACCGCGGGGCCGGTCTCGTCGAGCGTGACCGTGGCATCTGCGTGGAGCGTCGGGCTAACCGTCGGACCATCGTCCAGGAACGTGATCTGATTAGAAACGTCGACCGCGCCGGAGGTCGTGTGATCTCCGTCCGCATCGGTCGCCGTGACCGTCACGCCGACGCTTCCCGTCAGCATGTGAAGGGCATCGTTCGGATTGGTCGTGTCCGGATGATCGAGCGAGAGATACTGCTCGACCGTCACAACGCCGGTGCTCGAGTTGATCGAGATGGCGAATGCGGCCTGACCATCGAACGCACCGCCGCTGACCACGCCGACAATCGCGCCATTTTCCATGACGAGATTGATCGCGTGCCCGTCCGTCGTCGTCAGACCTGACGATGCATTGGTGATCGACAGTGCATAGGTCAGCGCATCGCTCGCTGCCGGGCCGTCGCCGCCAAACGCCGCATGAGCGTCGACGATTGCGCTTCCCGAAGTCGCCTTGCTAATCGCGCCAGAGCCCGACACATCGGGATCATCGCCCTTGGCGATCGCCCCGGTATCGATCGTCGACGCAACTGCAGGACCTGTCTCGTCAAGAGTAACCGTCGCATCGGCATTCACGGTCGGATTGACCACCGGGCTGTCGTCTTCGACAGTTACGACAAGCGTCCCCGGAGTGGTAGCCACGCCATCGCTCACGGAGACCGGAACCGTTATGCCGACGGAATCCTCGGCGTTCGGGTTCGGATCGTCGATCGGTCCGCTAAGGGTCACATCATAGTGGCCGCTATTGTCGATCGTGATGGTGATGATCGTGTTCTCACCGGCGCTGCCGGTCAGTGTGTGACCGTTGTCGGAGAGAGCCCAGGTGATGGGAACGCCACCCGAAGTGAAGCTGCCGCTCGGCGCTTGGAGCGCGATCGTCAGCGCATCGTTGTCAGGGTCGGATGCACCGATGTTTCCGGATGCAGTTGCGCTGTTGGTCGTGTCCGGCGAGCCCGTGCTATCCGGATTTCCGCCGACAAGCCCCTCTTCCGAAACGTTGGTTGTCGCGCCTTCGACGACGGGCGGCTGATTCACCTGCGGAACCGTGATCGTCAGAGTCGCAGTCGACGTGTCGCCGTCGCCGTCGGTCAGCTGATAGGTGAAAACCTCGGTGCCACCCTGGTGGATGTCGCTCCGCGTGTAGGTGTAGCTGCCGTCATCGTGCAGGACGAGGTCGCCGAACGTGCCGTGAATGGTCACGCCCGATCCGTCCTGCGGCACTGAAGTGAAGCTGCCGGCCGCTGAGCCGGGGTGAGCTCCTGTAACGGTCGCATTGTCGGCGCCGACGACATCCGCGCCCGCGGCGCCGCTCGTCGTTCCGGCACCGGTCATGACGTTGCCGTCGGTGCTCTGGTCGTTACCGACGATGGCATCGGTATCGTTGTGCGCGGTCGGAACGTCGTCGATGATGTCGACCGTCAGCGTCGCCGTCGCGGTGTCACCACTCGTGTCGGTAACGATGACCGTGAAGTGATCCGCGGTGTTATCGCCGCTCGTGTTGTCGGTCAGCGAGTAAGTATAGCCGATCGTGCCCGCGGCAAGATTGACGCTGATGATCGTCATGGTGCCGAACTGGCCCTGGATCGTCGTTCCGACGCTTCCGCTGGTGATCGCAACTCCGTCAACGGTGATGCTCTGCAGCCCGTCGCCAGCCGTGAACACGATCTGCCCGAACGTGTTTTCACTGTTGTCGCTGTTGTTGTTGCCGATGCCGTCGGCGATCTCGCCGCTTCCTGGCGTTTCGTTGGCCACATTGCCATCGCGCGGCGCCGGCAGGCCCGCTTCGTCGACCTGATCGAGCGCGTCGACCGCGCCTGGCGCGAGGTCATGCGGCTCGATGATGACAGTCGGCTTCTGGTTCTCGAACTGACCGATGTCGCGGAACTCGGGCGGCGTATAGTGAAGCTCGGTCGGCGGGATGAGATCGCCGAGCGGAACGCCCGGATCGAGCGGCGGCACAGGATCGGCGAAATTGCCGCCGCTGCTGAGCGGCTGGCCGGCGCCGGGCTGCGGTTCGTTGTCGACGAGGAGCGCCGCGAGGTTGGTCGGCGGGACCTGGACGTCACCGATGACCAGCTGCGGAACGAACACCGCTCCGCCCGGGATCACCATCTGCGTGCCGTCGGGCATGTTGATGATGAGGTCGCGTCCGTTGACGTGAATGTCGGAAAGCTCGACGCCCTGCGGAAGATTGACGATGCCCTGGCCGGCCGCGGCAGCGGCGATCTGGCCGATGTCGATCGTCAGCGTCGTCGAGGAGTTCGCGCCGGTCGCGTCCGCGAGCGTGTAATTGAAGACGTCCTTGACGCCGTCGGGTGTGCCCGGATTGCGGACGTAACTGAAGTTACCCTGCATATCCATGGACAGAAGGCCGTACTGGCCTGCAGCCTGATACGCGCCGTTGGTGGCGACGGTCTGTCCGCCGGCGCCCTGCACTGCGGTGATCGTGGCCGGCCCTGCGGCCACGTGGTCCGCGCCCGAGGCGCCCGAAGTTGTTCCGGCACCGGTAATGGCGTTGCCCGTCGCGGGGCCGAAGCTGCCGGGAGGCAGCCGGTCTTCATCGGGCCGTGCTACCGGCTCAGAGTGTCCGGTCGAACCAGTCTGCGAAGCGTCGTCGTAGCGCATATGTCACCCCCGTGTGACCACGCGGCGAAACCGCGAGATCGTCGTAATTCACAGGCGAGTGTCAGGGAGACCGGTTAGACCGTTGAACGGAAACGGTTAACGGAAGAGCCCCGACACCCCCGTCAATCATTCGACAAGAACACTAGTCAGCATCCTTTGCAAGCTGGCGATAGCGAATCGGGAGACGCCTGCCGATTCCTTTCGGCGTCCGCGCAAGATAAAACAGGTTAACGAAAGTGATTATTTAAGAGAATAGTTGGAACGTCGTTTCGAAAGAGAAGTGTTTCTTCAGGCTAAAACTATCCAATATCTTAGGCAGTTCTAATGAGCTTAAGTAAACAAGCTAATCCGCGTTACGGGGCGTCAAGGCAGGTTTTTGTTTCCGTTAACCAATTATCTTATGTTTAACACTGTCGTTATCCCGACGCTCATTGGCGTGAGCTGGACTCGAGCGAGGTCATCGCCAACGCAAAAAATTGCGTTCGTTGCTGTGCCACAATGGGAATCCGGTGCTTGATTAAGATCAAGGTGTCGCCCGACTCGGGGCGAACACCCGAGTCGCTAGCTGTGATATCGTTGGAGCGAAGCCGCGGACTGCTTCGGAGTTTGATGAAGCAGCACTCCGCGGTCGATCGCGATGATCGCGAGCGCGCCAAACGCGATGGCAAGGCCGTAGGGAACCCGTGTACTCTTGATCTTTCCGTTGCCCCCGCGGCGCCTCAGCGGGCGACTGACCAGATAGGCGATCGCAACGACGCCGCCAGCAAGCATCACCAGGATCATAAGCCAGACCGCCGAATCGAAATCGAGCCAGAGAGCGGTGGCTGCCAAAAGCTTCACGTCGCCCCCGCCGAGCCAGCCGGCCGAGAAGGCCCCGGTGCCGAGGACCATGAGCGCCGCGAATACGGCTCCATTCTGCCAGAGCGCCCAGGTCGGTCCTTCGATGATTGCAGCGCAGATTGCACCTGCAAACACGACGAAAGTCGTGACGTTAGAGATGCGATAGCGCGCGGCATCTTCCGCAGCCGCCGCGATCAGGGCGCAGGCCAGAACAATGATGAGCCAAAGAGGGGCAGCCGGTATGAGGTTCAATTCGGACTCATCGATTTGAGGTTGTTTGAAGCGCGCACGTACCACGTCGGATCGGCATCGAGCGCCTGGGTGAAGGCCGCAACCGCGCGTTGCTTCTCGCCGAGCAAGGAAGCGGCGACTCCGGCATCGTTCAACCGGGTGGCCCAGTCGTGATCGGTCTCGCCGGGCTGCCTCTTCGGAAGATCCGCGGCAAGCGCGGCTTTAGCGAGCTCGAGGTTGTTCGCCAGTCGCTCCGAAGTTCCGCCAATGCTGACGGCTTGTTCGAAAAACGGGATCGCTCCGGCCCAATCTCCCCGAAGGAGCATGGACCAGCCCTCATTATTGATGATCTTCGCCTCAGCCGGCGCGAGCTGGTGAGCGCGCGAATAGGCTTCGTCGGCTGCCTTCCAGTCCTGGTTGAAATCGGCGAGCACGCCCCGCGCGTTCCACGCCCGCCACGAGGCATTTGCCGGGGCGATCGCGCAGTCGACGAGGGGCTTTGCGTCGGCCGCTTTCCCGAGCTCGAGAGCCGCAATTGCGCCATTCTCGCAGTCGCTCGGCTGTTTCTGGGGAGAGGCGGCGAGCCGCTGATAGCCAGCCAGCGCTTCGGTATATTTGTGCGAAGCGAACGCGAGCCTCGCCATGATCCGATCCAACTGCACGCCGCTGGCCCCTGTCGACACCGCGCGCGTGATCAGTTGCCTTGCTTCTTCGAGCCGACCCGCATCGATCGCTCGCGCGGCATCGGTCAAGATCGAAGGGTCGGGACGAGCAGGAACGGGAGCGGCCGCCAAGGTCGAAGCCGCCAGCAGGCTGAAGATCATGATTTCCGCTGGCCGGTGACCCTGTCGACGGCGTCGCGTCCAATCAGAAGGACGAGGCCGTCGCGCTCAACCATGCGCGAGGCGACTTCGAATTGCGCGGCGAGACTCTTTCCGAGCTTCGCGCGATTGCGCGAATACAGAACGACGCTCTTTTCGCGGGTCACCGGCGCGTCTCCAACTTCGATCTTGCGCCAGCCGCGATTGAGGAGAACCGTTCGCGCGGAGCCCGCAATGCCCTGCCTGCGCGCGGCATTGAGTACCTGCACGTTCGGCCTCGAATCCGGTGACTGCGGAAGCGCGGCCCAACGAACGCCGGTTGCTGAAGCTGTTCGGCTGTCGCCTTGTGCACGCCACAGGGGCTTGCCTGTCGTGACAAGCGCCACTTCGCCGCGCGACAGCCGCTCGAGACGCGGTCCGGTGGCCTGCACGATCGCGGTTGGCTGATCATCGATCGGCGCCGGGCGCCTTGGAGTCGCCGGCCGTGCCGGAGGCAACGCAACCGTCACGCTCGATGCCATGACCTGCGGCGCTTCAACCGGCAGGGGCAAAGCCGGAGCTCTCGCCTGCGGCGCTGCGGGCGGTGGCAGGGGCCGAGCGGTCACCTGCGCCTCCTCGATCGGCGGCAAAGCGGGAGCAGTCATCCGCGCCTCGACATGGCTGACCGGCCGCGCCGGCGGGAGCTCGACCGTTATGCTCCCCGCGGAAACATGCATCGGAACATCGGTCTGTTCGGCCAGCTGCGCGGGAGATGGCTCGGCAGGCTTTGGCGCCGCCGCTGCTTTCGCCTTCGCAACGGGATCGGCCCTGGCGATCGCCGGCGCTGCAACTGACACCGAGCGTGTCACATGCGCAATCGCCTGAGGAGCCGACGCTGGCGCGATCGGCTGCGCGTCAGTCTTCGCCATCGCCACGGTTGTCGTTGAGGCAATGTGCTGCGGGCGCTTCGCCGCCGCCGTCGTGGCGGCTGGCGCCACATGCGCGCCGGGAGCATTAGCGACGGCCGTTGAGGGCGCGGTTTGCGATGCGCGATCCGCGTCCGCTCGCGCCGCCATCGCCTTCAGGGGCTGGCCCTCGTGATCGAAAATGTCGGCAAGAGCGAGAAGCAGTCGTCGGTCATGCGGTGCAAGTGCGAGCGCGGATTCGTAGCTCGACTGAGCAATGTCGAACCGTCCCATTGCTGCGTAGCAGTCGCCGATCCCGGCGAGCGGAGCAGCATCGGTCGGGTAGGCGCGCTGCGCCTTGCGAAATCCTTCCAGCGCGAGGCCGACATTGCCGATCAGCAGCTCGCCCCGGGCGAGTGAGGTCAGGTCGCCCCCGCGCGACAGCGCAGCGGCCGGATCCGGAATCGCTCGAACCTTCACCTCTTTCGTAGCAGTGGTGCATCCTGCGAAGCTGAGGCAGGAAACGAGCAGCGCAGCTTTAACCCCCCCGTTCATCGTCTATCCCCCTGCGTGTCCACCTAGTGCCGGAAGCACTGCCCTGACCACGCGAATAGCCGCAGGCAGCATGAGGACCCCGATCATCGTCGGCAACATGCAAACGACCAGCGGAACCGAGATCAATACCGGCAAGCGATGCGCCTTTTCCTCGGCGCGAAGCTTCCGCTTCTCGCGCATTTCCGACGCATAGGTACGCAGCGTCTGAGCAATCGAGGAGCCGAGCTTTGTCGATTGGATCAGCAACGTGGCGAATGCGCGAATGTCGTCGGCGCCGGCTCGGTCCGCCATCCGGCGCAGCGCGTCTTCGTGGCTGCGTCCCGCGCGAAGTTCCAGAACAACCGCTCCGAATTGTTCCGCAAGCAGCGGATGAGAAGTCATCATCTCCATTCCGACGCGGCTAAAAGCCGCCTCAAGGCCAAGACCGGCCTCCACGCAGACAAGCATCAGATCGAGAGAGTCGGGAAAGGCGTTGACGAGAGCTTGCTGACGGCGGTCAGCCTTCGCGCGAATGAACAAAGCGGGCAGGTAAAGCCCCATACCGGCGGCGATGATCAGCGAAATATACAGCTTGAATATGCTGGGGCTCGATCCGGTCGACCAGAAGAAGAGGAAAACGAGGATCGGCAGCCCGACTACCATGACGAGGCGGACCAGCGTGTAGACCCGCGGCGCGAACGGTGCCGGATAGCCCGCTGCGATGAGCTTCTGCCGCAGCGCCGCGTCCTTCGTGTCGACCAGGCTAACGCCGCCTTTCTCGATCGAGTTGACAAGCTTGAGCCATGCGCTCTGGATGCCCTCGGAACGAAGTGAGCCCTGCATCGCGGCGCTCGGCGTCGAGCCCGCCGGCTCGAGCAATCTCCGCCGGGCGAGCTGGCGAACGGAAGTCGCCTGCGCGATGAAATAGACTGCCGCCGCGACAATCGCGAACAGGAGCACCAGCAGGAGCAATCTCAATAAGCTGTTGTCTGCGACGAGCTGGAGCATCTGCTTACACTTTCAGATCGACTAGCTTTCGGATCCACATGAATCCGATCACATAAAGGGTAATGAGGGCGACGAACCCGGGCACGAACATCGGGTCGTTCGCGACGTCCAGAAAGAAGTGGGCATTGACGGTGAACAGCAAGGTGAAGGTGAAGATCGGCAGGACGGTCAACATCACCGCCGTCATTCTGCCCTCGCTCGAAAGCGCTCGCACCTTGAGAAGCATCGAATGCCGTTCGCGGATCACCTGTGACAGGTTCTCGAGGATTTCCGCCAGATTGCCGCCAGTCTCGTTCTGAACAGAAAGCGACACGACGAACATCCGCATGTCGTCGAGATCCCAGCGCTCCGCCATATTCTGAAGGGCGTCGCGCAGCTCTGCGCCATAAGTCACTTCGTCGACCGCGAGCCCGAACTGCGATCCGATCGGATCGGGCATTTCAACGGTAAGGAGTTCGAGCGCTGCAGCGATCGGATGTCCGGCGCGAAGGCCACGAACGAACACGTCGAGCGCAACCGGGAATTGCTCCTCCATGCGCTTGCGAGTGCGCGTCGCCTTGAAGTTCAGCACCATGATCGGGAGCGCGGCCCCAAGCAAGGATGCGAAGACCAGGCTAATAATGATCCGGCCGACGCTGATGCCGATGCCCCACCAGGCAGCCATCAGCAGGAGGAGACCAAAGAAGATCGCCACCGGGGCGATCATGATGAACAACATCAGGCGGCCGGTCGGAATTGTCAGCTGCGCCTGCATCAGCATGCGCTCGAACTTCTGTGCCACCCGGACGAGCGACGGCGGCAGCCAGGTCGGTATGGTCGAAGCGGCGCGACGCAGGATGTTCATCGCCTCGGCATTGGTCCTGCCGCGGCCGATCAGCGTCAGTCGAAGGTTGATCGCCTGACCTTCGGCCCGCGCGCTCGTGTAGGCGCGGAGCAGCGCCTCGGCCGCGAGCGTTACCGCGCCGAAGATGCAAACCAGAACGAGCGCGCGGATCCAGAGCGGGTTCATGCTTCGAACTTCGCATCCGGGCGGAAGAGATCGGCCGAGAGGGTAAGGCCATGCGCCATGACCTGTTCGAGGAAGCGCGGCCGGATTCCGGTCGCCTCGAACCGGCCCTGAACGATCCCGTCGCTTCCAACGCCAGTCTGCCGGTATCGGAAGATTTCCTGCATGGTGACGACCTCGCCTTCCATGCCCGTCAGCTCGGAAACGCTGATCAGCTTGCGGCGCCCGTCGGCAAGTCTCGCCACCTGGACGACGACGTCCAGCGCGGATGCAATCTGTGCCCGGGACGATTTCGCGGGAATGTCGATCCCGCTCATTCCGATCATCTGCTCGACGCGTGACAAGGCGTCGCGCGGAGAGTTGGCGTGAACCGTTGTCATCGACCCTTCGTGGCCCGTGTTCATGGCCTGAAGCATGTCGAATGCTTCGCCTGCACGAACCTCGCCCACAATGATCCGGTCAGGCCGCATGCGGAGCGAATTCTTGACCAGCTCCCGCTGGCTGATCTCGCCCCTGCCCTCGATGTTGGGGGGCCGCGTCTCAAGCCTTGCCACATGTTCCTGCTGGAGCTGGAGCTCGGCCGAATCCTCGATGGTCACGATTCTTTCGCGGCCGTCGATAAAGGCGGACATCGCGTTGAGCAGGGTCGTCTTGCCCGAGCCGGTGCCGCCGGAGATGAGGACGTTGCGCCGCGATCCGACGATCGCCTTCAGCACTTCCGCAACCTGCAGCGGAACGCTCCCGATCTCTACCAGGCGGTCCATGCCGATGGGAACCCGGGCAAACTTGCGGATCGAGAGAAGCGAACCGTCGAGCGCGAGCGGCGGGACGACAGCGTTGACGCGGCTTCCGTCGATCAGGCGAGCATCGACCAGCGGCGAAGATTCGTCGATTCTCCGACCGACGGCGGAGACGATCTTCTGGATGATTCGAAGCAGATGCTTCTCATCCTTGAACCGCGCCGCGCTCGGCTCGAGCACGCCGTAACGCTCGACGAATACGCGATCGTGCCCATTGACGAGGATGTCCGTGATCGTCGGATCCTTGAGCAAGGGCTCGAGCGGCCCGAGGCCGAGGAGCTCATCGAGAACATCGCCGACGAGCTGCTTGCGCTCGGCCTGGTTCAGCGCCTGATTCTGCTTCGCGAGCTCCTCGGCGACGATGTCGCCGACTTCGGCCTCGATCTGCTGGCGCGACATTTTCTCGAGCGCCTGCAGGTTGATGAGGTCAATGAGCCGCTGGTGAAGCTCGACCTTGAGCTCGGTGTGGGTGTCGCGCTTGGCGAACGCTCCGGCATCCCCAACGGTGACGAGCCGATGCTCCTCGAGCGCGCGCTGGCGCTGCTCTTCGTCTTCGACGCCCGCAAGCTTGCCGGGTTTCCTGATCTGCCACATAAACTAACGCTCCAGCCCCAGCGCAGCCGCGATCCCGGCGTCGAGGACATCGAGGTCCTTGCCGAGCGCCGTCTTGCGCTTGATTTCGTTGATCGGCACGCCGCGATCGATCGCCGCGCGCATCACCGGGAAGTCGTTCGCAATCGTGTACGCGACCTCCTTCCCGATTGCCTTTGACGCATCGGCGACGCTCACCGTCCGCGCGAGGCTCTTGTCGTAGCGATTGACGATCACCCGAACGTCAAGATTGCTGAGATCCTGCGATTCCAGAAGGTTCAACTGCCGACGCGCGCGGTTGAGCCCGGCAACGGTGAGCTCGCTCACCAGGATCACGAGATCGGACCTAGCGACAAGCGACAGCGACCAGTTGGTCCAGTTCGTCGGAAGGTCGACGAACACGGTCCCGAACTCACGGGTCGCCATATCGACAATGCGCAGGACATGCTCGCTCGAAATCCCCTCGAGCGGCATCATCTCGCCGGGCGCGGTAATGACCTTGAGCCCGCTCGCATGATCAGTCGTCGTGGCACGCAGGAGATCACCATCGAGCCGAGTGCCGGCGTCCAGCAAATCGGCGAGCGACAGCTTGGGACGAAGTCCGAGCTGGAAGCCGACGTCGCCGAACTGCACGTCGAGGTCGATCAGGCAGACCTCGCGGCCATGCGCCGCTTCCTTCTCGGCGAAGCGGATGGCCAATTGCGTCAACAGCGCCGTTGCTCCGACCCCGCCAACGCTCTTGATGACGCTGACCAGCTTCGCCTGGCTTGCGGCGGCCGCGCTCGAAGCGCGTCCAAGCTGCTCCGTCAGGGGCGCAAGCGAAGTCTCGACGTCGTCGAAGCTAAGCGGAAGCGGCAGTACGTCGTGCGCGCCCGCTTTGATCAGCGAGCGGACCAGCGCCAGGGGCGGCTCATAGGAAGCGGCGATCAGCGGCGTCTCGGTCGCGCTCGCCAGTTTCTGGAATCGCTTGATCGACGCAGCGACATCCGCGTCGACCTGGATTACTGCCGCGGCCGCTCCGTCGAGCTCGTCCGGGTTGATCCAGTCGGTCGTCGGAAGAATGTTGAGATAGACGGGGAAACCCGCCAGCCGCGCGGCCGCGAGCTCGGCGGCGTCGCCGTCGGCACCGCTCAAATAGAGGTGCACCGCATGTTCGCGCTTGTTGGCCTTCCAGTTGAGGGCCGTTTCGTTGGGTGTGATCACGCTCACCTTCCGGTCCTCAATTCGATACCGCGCCGCTGAGGTCTTCAGCTGATAGCGTCGTGGTGAAAGATGGCATGTTCATGTTGGCGAGCGCGAATGTCGTGATTGGCTTGAACTGCAGCGGCGTGGGTGCCCCGATCTTGACCGTAACCAGCGGCGATAGGTCAGGGAGAACCGGGCTTCCGGCATAGCCAAGACCTGACGAGGAATATTCGATTGTCACGTTGCTCGCCTTGAGCTGTGGAAGGAAAAACTGCATTCGCGTGACAATATTGTTGAACGCCGTAGCATCGAGCGTGCCTACTGTCGGACATGGCGTCGTCGTGCAGACACATCCGTTGGTGGTGTCACAGGTGATCTTGCCGAAAGCAGTGGCGGGAATGACGTCTCCCTGAGTCAGGCTACCGCTCCCGACATAAGACGTGCCGATGCCAGGGGCGACATATTGGGTAACGACGGCGAAGCGCGCGCCCATTTGCGTCGCCTTCTCGGCTTCGTTGAAAGTCCACATCCAGCGGCCCGCGTCGATGATTCCAAACATCAGAACGAGGAGCAGCGGAAGCACGATCGCAAATTCGGCGATCGATGAGGCTGTCCGGTCGCGAAGGAGGTTGCGCATGATCATAGCCCGGTCACTGCCGCTTGCGACTTGGCGTTGAGAACCGTGGTGAAGCTGGAAATTCCGAACGCCGTCGCAATGATTGGCCGGTACGTGACGCTCGCCGTAACCGTCACTGTCTGCGCGCCGTTGGAAAGATCCTTGTAGATTCCAGACATGGTCTGCCCGCCCGCCGCTGTGGTGCAGTTCGTCGTGACGGTCACATCGGCAGCGGTGATGTTCGGAGTCAGGACCTGAGTGCCACTGAGATAGCCGTACATGACGACGTTCTGAGTCGGGGTCACCACATTGGTGGTATCGGGCGACCCGGTGCAGGTGGGATAATTGCTGAAACCCTGACGCGCGGCGAAGCGGGCGCCGTCGCGAACCGCCTTGATCAGGCTGTGCTCATTCATGAAATAATTGCCGAGCTCGGTGGACCCGAGCATGATGAACAGCAGTAGCGGCATGACCAGCGCCATTTCGGCGGCTGCGGCGCCGCTCCCGTCGCGCAGAAGCTGGATGAACATTCCGCGTCTCACCGGATCAGATACGGCCGGTCATGCCGCACGAATTGGGACTGCGTGCCGCCGGTGCCCTGCGACGTGTGGCCGATGATTTCGACGTAGATGTCGGTGCCTGTCGAGTAGGTCGTCTTGCCGGAAGACCTCGCCATCGCGGGCTGGACGAGGAACGAATCGATCCAATCGATCGGATTGACCGGCTTCGCGCCCGTGAGGCCCGTACAATTCACAACCGCAATCGGGATTGTTCTTCGATCGGCGGTCGTCGCGCCCGGCGCCGCACCCGACCGGCAAACAGGCTGGCCATAATCAGTACCCACGCCAGTGACCGTGCGGCCGCCCGACGGCAGCTCAGTCGAGGCATTGGCCATTTCCCAACGGTAGACCTGATAGCGGGTCGGATAGCTGCGCTTGGAATCGGTCGACAGCGGATAGGCCGCCTCGATCGCGCTGTTCAGCGTCGTCGGATAGCCCTTCAAAGGCGGGGTCGTCGTCGAGTCAATCACTACCGCGGGATTAGGATCGGGAGCGGCCGGGTGATTCACCCGCCAATAGGCGTCGATGTCCCAATCCCCATCGCCGATACGGCCGTCGGTGCAGGTACCGACCGAATCGGTCGCGTGGCATTTGTCGCGCGGATAGCCCATGGCATCCGGAGTGTTCGTATATTTGCCCACGTAATTGGGATTATCTGTGACCCCATCGGAGAGCTTCGGCGCAGTATCGGGACGATAGGGACTGTTTGAAACTGTCCAGCCATTTCCGCCCCCGTTTACGATTCCGCAGTTCTGCTTGGTGAAGGGAGAGGAATGGTTCATCACCACGTCCTTGCGGCTGTTCGCGGACGGCGGACAAAGACTCGAGCCGAAGCAGCCGATGCTGTCCCCGCTCTCGAAAATATCGAATCGCGTGTTGAACGCGTTGATGACCGAGGCGGGGTCGCCCGGTTCCGTTGACGGGTTGGTAATGTCGACGCATTCGTCAGGCGGCGATCCGTAACCCATCAGCTGCGAAAGATCCTTCGTACCTGATCCTACGTCGAGGAAACCGAAATCGCCGGGCGCATAAGCACCGCCGCCGGCGCCCGTATTGTGCGCGATGAGCCTGATGCCCTTGCCGATGAAGGTGCTGACATCAAACTTGCTCGGGTCGCTGTTCGGATTGCACATCATCACCGGCGGCTCTTTGCACACCGCCGAATTGAGGCCGGCGACCGCTTCGCCCCCGACCGTGCCCGAGGTGAATGCTGCGACGATCGGCGTAAGCGCGTAATTTGCGGTCCGCCCTCCCACCTTGACCCAGACGATCCGCGCCTTGTCTTGCTCGGCGGTGGTGGTGGCTTCAGTGCACGCATCCGCCGTGTCAGTCTTGGAATCGTCGAACGCACTGCAAAAGATGATGTCCGGGACTGTCACCGTCGTTGCGCCGGTGCTCGCGAGCAGTGTCGAATTAGCAATCAGGCTTTGTGCCGCGGCCCGTGCGCGATCGGCTGCTCCCGTTTGGCCATCGAGTTGCGTCGCTGCCGCGAGCGCGGCTTGATCCGCCGCCTGCTGCAATTCGGTATCGAGCGAGGCCAGGTGCGCGTAGTCGAAAGCGAGGCCGCCCACTGCAATGAGCGCAGTGAGGGAGAGCGCGACCGTCGGCGCGACGTTCGCGTCAGCATTCCTCCACAATGATCGGGCCATGCGCATCATCACTTTGCATTCCTATTGCGGTCCGCTGCCCCCGCCTCCGCCGCCTCCGACACCCGTGCTTGTCGCTTGCTGCTCCGGCGCCTTCACTTTGTCGGTGCGATAGCGCTTCACTGCTGAAGCGCCGACTTCGCCGTTGCTCCCGGGTTGAGTCGAGTTCGCCGCATAAACCGGCGTCGGATTGATCGTCTGGATCGCGTTGTCGTACGCGGTCGCCTCGCCGAGAACGGGGCTTTCATCGCCGATGTGGGTCTGCGCGGTGTTACATCCCGCGAGAGCGGCACAGGCGGCGGCCGCAATGAGAAAGCGCTTAGAGGACATGGCCATAGTCCTTTTCGAATCCTGAAGGCTGCCTCGCCTGTGCCATCCCCCCGGTGGGCGGAGGCGGAGGCGGTGGCGCCGTAGTGACGAACGGCCGCGAGGCCGGCGGCACGCCGGTGTCGGTGCGCCCGTCGATCAACAGATCGGCTTCGTTGGGAGGCCCGCTAAGGTCGGTCGGCGCCTTCAGTGTTCCCTCCGGGACCGGTCGGACGAGGTGCGGAGTGACGATGATGACAAGCTCCGATTCCTCGTGCTGGAACTGCGTCGACCGGAACAAGGCGCCGATGATCGGGATCGAGCCGAGCAGAGGCACTTGTCGCACCGTATCCTGGAAATCCTTGCGGATCAGGCCGGCCATGGCGAAGCTTTCGCCGTCGCGGATTTCCAGCGTCGTCTTGGCGCGCCGCGTCTGAAGGCCTGGAATCACGAGATTGTTGATCGTGATCGACGCGGTCGGATCGATCGAGCTCACCTCCGGCGCGACGACGAGGTTGATGACGCCGTCGGCAAGCACGGTCGGAGTGAACGCGAGGCTGACTCCGAACGGCTTGAATTCGACGGTGATCGCGGTGTTGCCGCCGCCGTTTCCGCTGCTGCCCTGCGATATCGGAACGGGAAACTCGCCGCCTGCGAGGAAGCTTGCGGTTTCACCCGACAAGGCGACCAGCGTCGGCTCGGCGAGCGTTGTGATCGCGCCCTTGGTCTCCAGCGCATCCAGCGTGACATTGAAGTTGGCGCCGAACGCGCGGAACGTGCGCGAAATGATGGCAAAGCTGTCGACGATCGATCCAAGCCGCTGAATCGGAGCACCCTGCCCAGTCGTCGTCGTCACCGACCCATCCGGATTGGTTATCGTCGTCGTGGTCGTATTCCCCGGCGTCAGGCTGGAGCCGTTGCCGATAACCGCTCCGGTCTTGCCGCCGAGGATTCCCCAGCTAAGCCCAAGATTCTGGAGCGCCGAGCGCTTCACTTCGGCAAAACGGACGTCGAGCATCACCTGTTGTGCCGAACCCAGCGACAGAAGGTTCACGACCTTGCCCGGCGCATAGGTGTCGGCGATCTGCACGGCGCGGTCGGAGTCGACCGCATTGCGCACCATGCCTTCGAGAACGACCGAGTCGTTCGACATGCGCGCGGAGATCTGGTCGCCGGGAAGCAGGTCCGAAAGCTGGTGCTTCAGGCTGGTGACATCGGGACCGACGACGACGTCGACGACCGCGATCAGATTGTCGCGGTTGTACAGCGTCAGGCTGGTTGTCCCGGTCTTCTTGCCGAGCACATAGACCGACGTATCGCTGATCGGGACGATGTCCGCGATATCCGGATTGCCGATCAGCGCCCTGGTGTAGGGCCGGTCGGAATGCAGCACCTGGCTCTTGTTCACCGGAACGTCGAGCTCGCCCGCGCCGACGCCGGTAGCAACGCTGACCTGCGCGAGCGCGGGCTGCGCGGCTAGCAGCGCCCCGCCTGCCGCCGCGCAAAGCGCGACGCGTTTTATCATCTTAGCGCCCATATCCCCCCACCTTCACCTGGTCGCTCTTGGTACCGCGATACACTTCGATCTGCTTGCCGTTGTCGACCGGAGCGGCTGGCTTTGCCTTCGCCGAGGTCCAACGCCGGGTCGCACTCGGCCTTCCCGTCGAGCGGGTCGAATTGATTGTCGATGCGGCCCGCTCCATTGCGCCGGCCATCGCTCCGCCCAGTCCTCCGCCATAATTTCCGACGACAGCCGGCGCGGGATAACGCGCACCGCCGTACATGTTGTAGCGGAGGTCGTTCATGCTGACCGTTTCGACGACCGGATTGCTCGCCTCGCCGGGCTTGCGCAGCGCTAGGCTGAGACTGCCTGCAGCTTCGCCGAGCGCGAGCTTCTGCGCGTCGATCGGCGCAACCTCGAGCGTCGCGGTATTTGCCGAGATCGGCTTGCCGTCCGCATCCTTGGCCTGCTGGCCCATCGCCATGACGCGGATGTTCTGAAGGAGGACGTCGGTGACTTCGGTGTTGCCCTCGCCGCCCGGAACGGAGCGCGTGATCAGAACGTCGACATGGTCGTTCGGCTGAATGAAGCCCGCCACGCCCGAAACGTCGTTGATCCGCACCGTCGCGGCGCGCATTCCGTCGGGGAGCAGCGCCGAGATCGACGCGCTCTGCCCTTCGCCGGAAATCTTGTCCTTGAGGATCGGCTCGTTGACCGCGATGGCCATCAGCGCAACGCGCTTCTTGCCCTCTGGCATCAGCTCCTGGGCAGTGGTGAAAGAGCCTGGCGGGATGCTGGTGTTGGGATAGTCGACGAACCGGATCTTGTCCGGCGTAATGTCGGTGCCGTAGGCCAGCGGCGCTGTCGCAACGGCGATCTTGGTCGTCCCGCCGGCATAAGCTTTTTGTTGCGCGCGATTGAGATAGGAATTCGCGATGAACACCGCGATGAGACCAAGAACGAGTGCGCCCGCAAGCGCCAGCATTGTTTGACGTGACATCATAGTCCGTCCCCCCGGACGCGAATACTAACCGAAGATCGACCTTCGCGTAAGCTGCAGATTAACAACCGGCTTCATTCCCGAATTCCGCTGTCGCTTGCGCTATCGGATCCGGTCTTCAGAAGAAAAAGTCGGGCAGTCGCCCGCCCGACTTCCTCACCCAATTAGTTGCAAGTCGACGAGCTGGGCTTGGTGATGCAGTTCGTCGCGTGCTTCATCGAGTTCGCGACGGCATTGCCCAGAGCGAGAGCGGCAAGCGCGATCGCGCCGCCGATGATCGCCAGGAGCAGCGCATATTCGGCAGCCGAAGCGCCCGACTGATCACTCAGCATACGGATGAACGTTTTCATTTTCTCATTCCTTCCACTCAAACACCCGCACCCCCCCGAGGGTACCGGTCTTCAGAAGAAAAAGTCGGGCAGTCGCCCGCCCGACTTCCTCGCCCAATTAGTTACAAGTCGACGAACTGGGCTTGGTGATGCAGTTCGTCGCGTGCGTCATCGAGTTCGCGACGGCATTGCCCAGAGCAAGAGCGGCAAGCGCGATCGCGCCGCCGATGATCGCCAGGAGCAGCGCATATTCGGCAGCCGAAGCGCCGGACTGATCACTCAGCATACGGATGAACGTTTTCATTTTCTCATTCCTTCCACTCAAACACCGGTACCCCCCCGTGGGTACGGTTCATGCTGCGCGTGGATCGGAGGAAGTCTTGCTGAACTTCGAAAACACCGCGGGCGAATGGAACCGAGTAAAAATCGCCCGTGGCTGTCGCCCCCCGAGCGCTCAGCTGCTTACGGGCTGCGCCTTTAGTTAAGACATTGTCAACCAGAGATTTTTAATTGCGATTAACAACTCACGGCGGAACAGCTGTCAGTAAATCATTGATTTAGCTGATTATTAACCTTCGATAAGGGGTATCGCCGCACTCGGTGATCCGGGCAAAATTGTATCATTTCCGGACGGTCTGTCGCGCGCCGGACACAACAATCCACAGCCGAAGCAACGGATTTCGTTACGGTTTTGCGAAGAAGGCGCGAATCGGCGCCGCGGCCTGTTCAGGCCGGAACGCGGTGCCTGTAAGTGACGTTCACGCGGGTCGAGAGAAGCAGGTACGGAAGCCACAGCGCAACGCTGATCAGCACCTTCTTCACATTGCCGATGAGCAGTGAATGAAGGGCGGTCGCGACGGCCGCCGGAAGATGAGTCGAGCTAACCATCTGCGCGGTCGCAACTTGCATGGTGAGGTCGCCGATCCAGATCGCCATGAGCAGACGTGGGAAAAGCGGCACCCGGCGAAGCGCGGCGACGAAGGCGATCATGTACAGGCTGGTGAAGACGACAACGTCGAAGGTCATCGCGAAATGAAGCACCGACAGCCAGCGCGGCGCTTCGAGCGGCATCGGCGGCATGGCTGCCAGATATTCCGCCGCCCGCACCGGCACATTCAGCATCATTCCGACGATCAGCGAGACCATGATCCCGCCCGTCCCATAGAGGGGGTGGCGCTCGGATGCGGCACGGCTCACGTTGACCCAGCGGCCGACCCGGGCGAGCCGCGTCAAAGGCTGGGGCTGAAGATGCCCGTCGGAGAACCAGCGGAGCGCGAGCAGTGTCGACGCGAAGGGCGCGACGACCAGCAGCATGTAGGAGCCGAAGGTCGAAACACCCGCAATGGGGAAGGAATCGGGCGCCGCGGCAATTCGGGCCGTCGACGAGAGTCCAGCGATAAGGAGCCAGTATTTGAGAATGACGTCGAGACGGTTATCTATGGTCAGCAGCAACGCAGCCGACCTCTTCGTCATGTTCTCACTCAAACGGTCAAACATCAGGCCGGGAACCTCTCGTTCTTCGTGCCCCTAGCCCTCGAGCCGTTGTAATTCGGTAAATGGGGCGGGCCGGATATAGTTCCATCGCGGCCCTTCCCGGTTCGACCTCGATGACATAACATCCTCGCATAGCGTGGCGCGGGGAGGGGTGAATGCGTCGGCGTGAATTCGCGCTTGTGTGCCTGGGTATCGCAGCGATCTATGTTCCCGCATCGCTGTTTCCGGCGCCGGACATCCGGATATTTCTCACTCCCTGGCTCCGGCATATCGAGCAGTTCGGACCAATCGGGGCCTTTGCGCATCCATTCAGCAATTACAGCCCGCCTTATCTCTATCTGCTTTCGCTGGCCTCGTTGCTCCATTGGCCCGAGCTCGCCGCGATCAAGCTTATCTCGGTAGCGAGCGTTTGTTGGCTGTCCTGGTCCGTCAGCCGCCTTGCTGCCGCTTTCGAGAGCGATCCTTTGCCCGCGGCTGCAATCACCTTCGTGATTCCAACCGTCATCCTCAATGGTCCAGTCCTCGGCCAATGCGACACAATATGGGCTGGATGCTGCGTGCTCGCGGTTGCCTCGGCCGCCAAAGGACGCTCCGGAAGCATGGGCGCCTGGGCTGGACTCGGCTTCGCAGTTAAAGCGCAGGCGGCATTCGCGGCGCCATTCTGCTTGGCCTTCGTGATCCGCAAGAGAACGTGGGCGGTGATATTGATTCCCCCGCTCATTTACCTTGCCGCGATCCTTCCAGCGTCGCTCGCGGGTTGGCCAATTACCGATCTGCTCACAATCTATGCGCGTCAGGCATCGCATCCGTCACTGCTCAGCTACGCTCCGAACTTGTGGGCGATTCCGACATCGCTGTACTTGTTCGACCTGCCGCATGGGCTTGCCTTCCTCGCCGCCGTACTCACGGCGGTCGCGGCGGCGGGGTACGTCGTCCTTGTCGCGCGAAACGGTGCGGGCGGAGGCCCGCTTGAAACGGCGCTGCTGTCCGCGCTTCTCATGCCCTACCTTCTGCCCAACATGCATGAGCGATACTTTTTCCTGGCGGATGTCCTGGCCTTCGTGGCGGCCTATGTTCGTCGGGATCGTATCAGCTTCCTCATCGCCGTCCTGGTGCAACTCGGGTCGTTCCTTTCCACCATCGGCTATGTCTGGTTCCTGTTCGGGTCTCTGATGGGTGAGCGGGTGCTCAATGCCGTCGGATCGTTGGCAATGACGGCTGCGGTCGTCCTTACCTGGGCAGTGGTGCTGGGCGCGCCCGCCTTGGCTCGTAAGCGTGATACGACCCGGCAAATGAGTATCAATTCCAAAGCAGGTGGGATCCCATGAATCGAGCTCTGGCGCTGCTGTTCGATCGATCCCGATACGAGCTGTCCCGGGAGGACTTAGCGGGGACAGCCCTGCTGATGTTGCTCCTCGTCGCGCTGCCGGTCGCGTTCGCGAGCACCGGCAAGATTTTCGGGGATGGCGACGTCAGCTGGCACATCGCCGCGGGCCGATGGATGCTGCAGCACCGCGCCATCCCGACCGTAGACCCATTCTCGTTCACCGCGGCGGGGAAGCCGTGGATCGCGATGGAATGGCTCGCGGACCTTCTCTATTCGGGCGCGTTCTCACTCGCCGGCCATGCGGGCGTCGCGGGGATCGTAGCGGCCGCGCTTATCGGCTTGCAGGTCATCGTCTTCTCGCACGTCCGGCGAAGCGTTGGCCCGATCGGAATCGCGCTCACCATTGCTGCAATGGACGCGGTGCTCGGCGCGTTCCTGCTCGCCCGGCCGCATCTGCTGGTGTGGCCGATCATGGCTGCATGGACGGCGATCCTGCTCCGCGCCGCCGAGGCCGGCAAGACGCCGCCGTGGTGGTCGGTGCTTCTGCTCGTCGTTTGGACGAACGTCCACGCCAGCTTTCCGCTCGCAATCGTGATCGCGGGCGCGATCGCGCTGGATGCCCTCATCGCCGCGAAATGGCGCACATTGCCGCAATGGACGATGTTCCTGGCCCTTTGCGTCCTCGCCTTGCTGCTCAATGCCAATGGCATCCGCGGCGTGCTGCAGCCCTTCCACATCACCGAATTGAACATGCTTCCGATGATCAAGGAGTGGCAGCCGAGCTCGCCCGCGCTGACGCCGCAATTCTATGGAGTGCTGCTTCTCGCCGTCGGCTTGCTGTCATGGCGCGGAGTGAAGCTCCCGATTGGCCAATTGCTCCTGCTGCTCGTCCTGCTCGGCCTCGCGTTCAAGCAGGTCCGGCACCAGGAATGGCTGGCCATCGTCGCCGCCCTGATCCTTCCCGCGCACTTTCATTCGGAAGGATGGCCGAAACCCGGCATCAAGCCCTTCCTTCTGCTGGCGGTGGCGGCGGTTGCTGTTCGAATGGCGGTTCCCATTGTTCCGTCGGAAACGAATGCCGATCCGACCCGCCTGATCGGCGCCGTTCCGACGCAGCTAAGAAGTCAACCGGTGCTGAACGGCTATTCGTTTGGCGGTCCGCTGATCCTCGCCGGCATCCGGCCCTATATCGACGGACGGGCCGAGATGTATGGCGACGCCTTCTTCGCCGACTATGTCGAGATCACGGACGGGAACATCGCCGCCTTCAACCGGGCGGTTCAGAGATACGACATCCGCTGGACCATGCTCCCTGTGTCCGAAAAGGAATTGATCGAACGGATCGAAGCATCGGGCGAGTGGCGTCGAATCTATTCGGATGATGTCGGAGTCATCGACGTTCGGATTAGCCGCCCGCAGCGTCATTGATCGCCGCAGGCCAATCGGTGGAAACGGGACGGTATTTTCCCTCAGCGCGAGCGGGCTCCGGGTAAATGCGGCGCGCAAATTGCCAGCATAGCGCCGTGAACAGAGCAGCGACGATGCCGTCGCTCGCATAGTGCCAGCCAAGGTGCACCGAGCCGACGAAGATCACCGAGCAGAATAGGGAACTGGCGACCCGCCACCACCCGCGGCTTGCGAGGACGAGAAGGAACGCAACGCCGACGTGCAGGCTGGGCATCGCCGAGATTCCTTCGAACGCACCGATATTCGCGCTCCTGTAGGAGGCTTCGAGCATCGCTTGCGCGGCGGTTGCCAGGGGCGCGTCGAGCGGGAAAAGGCCCGAATAGCGCGAAGCGTAAGGGCTATGGATCAGGTTCAGGTAACAAGGGCCGACCGAAGAAAAGATCGTGGCGAGAACGACGCCCTCGATGATCCACACTGCGCAAAACGCGACAATGAAGCGCCTTTGCACCCGCTCATCCGCAAAGCAGGCGAAATAGATGAGGGCGACCGTCCAAATCGGAAACCAAAATCCGTAGACGATGTCCACGAACCGGGTCCCACGAGGACCGATGAGCGCGTGGGTCAGCCGCCACGGATCGGTTCCAAAAATCAGCCTGTCCATATTGCTGAATGTCGCATCCCACACGAAGGGTTGGGCGTAGGGAATGAGCGATTTGAACGTCCCGAAAGCGCCAAGGAAGATGAAGATCAGCGCTAGGGGAAGGACCCTTCGCGCAAGAAATTCCGCCGACCAGACCGGCAGCTCTGCAATACGTCGCAACGGGTTGGGTTCGCGTTGGACCGCTAGCCGCACGACATAGCCGACCAGCGCCATCGCCGCTCCCGCAAGCGCGGTCGCAAGGACCAGCACCACGCCAATCGAAAAGACGACAGGGCTTTGCACCCCGAAATGCCAGGCGAGCCAGTAAGCGGCAAGCACGGTGAGCAGCGTCAGCGCGGCTAGATAAGAAACGAAACGCATGTGAGGGGCGCTTACGACGCTCCCGCCAACAGGAGCTTCCTCAGCTCGTTGTGGAACGCGACCAGCTTCTGGCCCTCGAGCTGGCCGGGGCCGCCGCCGATCGCCTTGACCGACAGCGGGTTCACAGGGCGCCCGTTCTTCATCACCTCGAAATGCAGGTGCGGGCCGGTCGACAACCCGCTCGATCCGACGTAGCCGATGACGTCGCCGCGGCGGACGCTCTCACCCGCATAAGCCGCGATCCGGCTCATATGTCCGTATTTGGTTTCGATTCCGCCGCCGTGAAGGATCGCGACCGCGCGGCCGTAGCCTCCGGCCCAGCCAGCGCTGACCACTCGGCCATCTGCCGCAGCGACGATCGGCGTTCCGGCCGCAGCCCCCAGATCGACCCCGGCGTGGAAGCGCTCATAGCCGAGGATCGGGTGGAAGCGCTCGCCGAAGCCGGAGGTGAGATGGCCCTGGACCGGCATGCGCATGGCGGCGCTGCCCTCGCCGCCCACTCGGTCGGCGTTGACCCAGATGACGTGCTTGCCGTCGGTCCATTTCATCAGCTCGACGTCCGCGCGCGCGATTCGGTCCATACCGGCGTAGAGTAGCTGCCCGAGGCTTCCGTCGGGCTCGCGCTCGAGCACCAGGTCGAAGCGATCGTCGACGCTGAGCCCATCCTGAAGGTGGATCGCCTTGGAAAGCAGCGCGACATATTCGCGGCCCTGGAGCTCGGGAACGCCGGCGGCGGCCAAGGATTGCGACAGGTCGGCTCCGACTCGCCCCGTAAATCGCCGGCTCGTGGGATCGGACTCGGTCGCGGGCTGCTGAACTTCGGGCGGCGCAGCATAAGCGGCGGGCCGCGGCTTGACCGACGGATGAGCAGCGACCGCGCGGCCCGATGGGGCGACGGACGGCAATGCAGCGACGGCGGTAACAGCGAGGAGTGCGGCTCCGGCAAGCCCGGCGGCGAGAATCGTCGACCGGCGGCTCAGGCGTGCGCCTGCCCCCTCGCCCTTCGCGATACTTGCCAGCGACAATGACTGCACAGCCGGATGCCCCCCAAAAATAGGCGTCGGCTCGGTTCCGGTGCCATTCTCTCAAGCAAGCGGGGCGCGCGTCAAGTGCCTGCCTGACCCACGACGGGACGGACTTTACCGATCGCGCGGCTTGCCGCCCATCATTAAACTAACCTTCGTTACACTCGACTGGCATTCAACTTTCATTTAAAAGCAGGCCAACGTCCGGCGCGGGGCACGGACAACGGGGGGTACATCATGATCCGATATCTGCTCGCTGGTGCGGCGCTGGCCGCCATCGTCACGCCTGCCGAGGCGCGCGACCATTCGGCTTATTTCGGGATCGAGGTCGGGGCTCTGTTCCCGCGCGATTCCAACGTTAACCTGACATCCGACGGCGATCGCCTGTTCAGGATCAACTATTCGACCGGCGTCGATGGCGACCTGATCTTCGGCTACGACTTCGGATTCATCCGGGCGGAGCTCGAAACCAGCCACAAATGGGCGAAGCATCACAGCTACGATGCCGATATCGACGGCCCGGTCTCCTTCGACGGCCACGGCCATACCAGCGGCTTTACCGAGATGGGCAACGTCATGGCCGATCTCGGCAAGAACAGCACCGTCAATTTCTACATCGGCGGCGGCGCCGGCATCGCCTGGCTGAAGGAAAAGTCAGACATCGACGGTGACATCTTCCGGATCCGCGACAAGGGCCGCTTCGCCTGGCAAGGCATCGCCGGCATCCGCGCGCCGGTGTTTCGCTATTTCGA
>Ga0157369_10002142_pt1 | contig 23816 bp, 22 predicted proteins | sample C25metaG_FD_113461 | JGI IMG/M metagenome (GOLD analysis project Ga0157369, IMG submission 113461) | Corn rhizosphere microbial communities from Kellogg Biological Station, Michigan, USA - C2-5 metaG | ecosystem: Host-associated > Plants > Roots > Rhizosphere > Soil | place: USA: Michigan... | reverse complement strand
GTCGGAGTGGAGCTGCTGCCGCTCTTGCGGCTGCTCGTGCGCGCCGGCATCGCCGTCTCGCCCGGTGACGAAGACGGCCGTGCGTTGGCGCAATGGGCGTTCGCCGACCTGCTCTTCCACGCACGCAGCCGGGTCGGGCGGCACCTGGGCGGTTACGGCGGCTCCTTCAAGCTGGAAGGGCGGTTCGAGTCGCTGCCCGGCGTGCGCGAGCGCTTCGAGCCTGCGCTCGCGTTGCCGGTGCCCGATCTCGAGGAGCTTGCCCGCACCGACCCGCCGTTCACGCAGGTGCTCGAGTCGCGCGCCTCGATTCGCGTGCACGACGACGAGCATCCGCTCGACGTCGCGCGGCTCGGTGAGTTTCTCTACCGCGTCGCGCGCATCAAAGGCGTGTGGAACGACGGCCACGAGGACGTCGTCAGCAGGCCCTACCCGGCGGGAGGCTCGCTGCACGAGCTCGAGCTCTACCCGCTCGTCAACCTGGTCGACGGGCTCGAGCCCGGCCTCTACCACTACGACGGCCAGGGCCACACGCTGGGCCTCGTCGCCGCGCCCGGCCCGCCGACGAAGTTGCTGCTCGAGTACGCGCGCCGCACGGGCGTGATGGAGACGCCGCCGCAGGTGGCGATCCTTGTGGCCGCCCGTTTCGGCCGGATGATGTGGAAGTACGAGTCGATGGCCTATGCGGCCGTCCTGAAGCACGTCGGCGTCCTCTACCAGACGATGTACCTCGTCGCGACCGCGATGGGCCTCGCGCCCTGCGGCCTCGGCGGCGGCAACTCGGACGCGTTCGCCGCGGCCGCAGGAACCGACTACTACGAGGAGTCGTCGGTCGGCGAGTTCTTGCTCGGCTCCTCTTTGGGTGTCTGGCCGGCGACGACGAGCCCGGCCAGCACGACGAACGCGTCCGGATCGGCGCGGAAGCGCCGGTAGGCGGCCAGCGCGGATCCGTACTCGGCCGGGGTGATCGTTCCGTTCTCGACGTGGCGGGCCAGGGTCAGTGCCGGGTCGAGGTGCGGCGCGAACGCGTCGAGCGAGTGCTCGTCGCTGCCGTAGCCGTACAGGCGTGTCTCGACCCGCTCGAAACCGGCGCGGCGCAGGATGCGCGGCAGCTTGCGGCCGACCATCCGGTCGCCGCCACGGGCCGCCTGCGCGAGCCACACCTTGGCGTGGATCGCCGCGGTCTCCGGAAACGAGGGCTCGGCGAGGCCCCAGAGCTGCCCGTCGACCTCGATCGCTGCCAGCAGGCCGCGCGGGCTGAGCACCCGGCGGAGCTCTCGTGCCGCCGCGAGCGGATCGGCGACGTGCTGGAAGACATAGCGCGCGACGATCGCGTCGACGGCGCCGTCGGCGTACGGAAGAGTCTCGGCGGCGGCGACGGTCACCTCGGCCGACGGGACGCGTGCGCGTGCGAGCCCGGCCAGCTCCGGATCGGGCTCGACGGCAAGCAGGCGGGCACCGGGCAGCAGCTCGCGCAGGCGGGCGAGCACGGCCCCCGGCCCGCAGCCCACGTCGAGCACGGTCGAGCCGTCGCGCAAACCGAGCGCGGTGAGCAGTCGCGCCTCCTCGGCCCAGGAGAGCTCAGCCTGTGCTTCGAGCCGCTGCAACTCCGCGTCGAGGCCGCAGCGGCGCGGGTCGTACGAGGCGCTCACCGGGCCGAGATCCACGCCAGAAGGCCGTCACGTGGCCGCAGCGTCACGAGCGCCTCGGCCTCGATCGGATGCTCCGGGACGAGCCGGATGTCGACCCGCCGACGCAGCGTGGCGAGCACGAGCTGCGCCTCGAACAGCGCAAGTCGTTCGCCGATGCAGCGGCGCGGCCCGCCGCTGAACGGGATGTACGCGAACTCGGGCCTGCTGGACGAGCGTGCCTCGTCGAAGCGGCCGGGGTCGAAGCACTCGGGCTCCTCCCAGTAGTCCGGGTGCCGGTGCAGGAGGTACGGGCTGACGCACACGAGCGTCCCGGCGGTCACGAGGTAGCCGCCGAGCACGTCGTCGGCGAGCGCCTTGCGCGAGATCAGCCAGACCGGGGGATAGAGGCGCAGCGACTCCGAGACGACATTTGCGAGCAGCGGCAGCTCGGCCAGATCGGCGGCGACCGGGTCACGGTCGCCGAGCACGCGAGCCAGGTCGGCGTCGAGCCGCGCGGCAACGTCGGGGTGACGGTCGAGCAGGTAGGTCGTCCAGCCGAGCGCCTTCGCGGTCGTCTCGTGGCCGGCCATCAGCATCGTCAGCACCTGGTCGCGGATCTCGCGCTCGTCGAAGCCCACTTCGAGCAGCCGGCCGAGCAGGTCGTCGGTGATCTCGCCGGAGGCGCGCCGGCCCGCCACGAGCAGGCCGACCAGCCCGTCGAGGAAGCGCAGCGCCTTCCCGAACGCCGCACGTGCCTCGGCGCCCTCCTCGCCCGGCAGCAAGGGGTCGTAGTGGCCCATGAAGCGGTTGACCGTGTCGACCGCTTCGCCGAAGCCGCGACCGATGCCGGAGACGTCCGAGCCGAGGATCGCGCGCGAGACAATTGCCAGCGTGAGGCTCGACAGGTCGTGGTCGAGCCGGACCGGCGCGCCCGATTCGACCGCCGGGCGCCAGCGTTCGACCTGTGCGAGCGCTTCGTCGACGATCAGCGCGCCGAGCCCCTCGACCCGCGTGCGGTCGAACGCCGGCTGGGTGATCCGCCGCTGGCGCTTCCACGTCTCGCCCTCGCTCGTCAGCAGGCCGCGGCCGAGCAGCGGAGTCAGCATCGCGTCGTCGGGGGTACCGCTCTTGACGTAGTTGCGGTCGCGGCCGCGCAGCACGTGGCGTGCAAGATCGGGCCGGTTGACGGTGATCACGGGCCCGTCTTCGGTCTCGTGGCGGATGACGTCGCCGTACTCCGCCGTCAGCCGGAGCAGAAAGGAGAGCGGATCGCGCCGGATCTCGGCGATCGGCACCGCTTCGGTGGGCCCGGGCGGAACCACCGGCGCGTCGAGCGTCCTCGCCACGCCTCGATCCTACTGGGGGCGGACGAAGCTTGACCGCGCGCGCCGCTTCCACCAGAGTGGTGGGCCGGTGCGCGTCGGACTCGTTCAGATCAACATGGGGCTCACCTGGTCCAACCCGAAGCGCAAGCCGGACGAGCCGCCGGTCGAGTTCGGTCTTCTGCCCTACTCGGTCGGCCTGCTGCAGGCCTACGCGGAGCGGCACGCGGCCGGCGAGCACGAGTTCCTGCTGCCGATCCACCGGCGCGTTCCGGTCGAGGAGGCCGTGGAGCGGCTGCGCGACGCGGAGCTCGTCGGCTTCAGCATCTACGTGTGGAACGTGAAGCTGTCGCTCGAGATCGCGCGCCGTCTGAAGGAAGAGTGCCCGGGCACGGTGATCGTCTTCGGCGGCCCGCAGGTGCCCGACCGGTCGGAGGAGTTCCTGCGCGCCAACCCGTTCGTCGACATCGCCTGTCACGGCGAGGGGGAGGCGGTCTTCACCTCCCTGCTCGACCGGGCCGAGGCGCGCGACTGGGGCGGCGTTCCGGGGATCAGCCTCCTGCACGAGGACGGGACATACGAGGTGCGGCCGAAGGGCACGCGCATCGGCGACATGACCGAGATTCCGTCGCCGTTCCTCTCGGGCACGTTCCAGCCGCTGTTCGACGCCAACCCGGACGAGCTCTGGGTGATGATCTGGGAGACGAACCGCGGCTGCCCGTTCTCGTGCACCTTCTGCGACTGGGGCTCGGCCACGCAGTCGAAGGTGTTTCGGTTCGCCGAAGAGCGTGTCTACGACGAGATCGAGTGGATGGGCAAGAACAAGATCGGCTTCGTCTTCTGCGCGGACGCGAACTTCGGGATGCTGCGGCGCGACTACGAGTTCACCGAGGCGGTCGTCGCGACGAAGAATCGCTACGGCTATCCGATGTCGTTCTCGGTGCAGAACGCCAAGAACGCCACCGAGCGGGCGTACAAGATCCAGCGCCTGCTGAACCAGGAGCTGAACGCGTACGGCGTCACCCTCTCGCTCCAGTCGACGAACGAGGAGACGCTCGCGAACATCCGGCGCCAGAACATCTCGTCCGATTCGTACCGTGAGCTGCAGCGCCGCTTTGCGCTCGACGGCGTCTACACCTACACCGACATCATCCTCGGGCTCGCCGGAGAGAGCTACGACGGATTCGCGAACAGCGTCACGCAGGCGATCGCCGACGGCCAGCACAACCATGTGCAGTTCCACAACTGCGGTCTCCTCCCGAACGCCGAGATGGCGCACCCGGACTACGTCGCCCGCTTCGGCATCCGCACCGTGCCGCAGCTGATCCGCAACCCTCACGACTCGTCGGAGCTGGAGCACGAGATCGAGGAGTACCTCAACACGGTGATCGCGACCGACGCGATGCCGGAGGCCGACTGGGTGCGCGCCAAGATGTTCTGGTGGCTCTCTGACCTCCTCTACTTCGACCGCGTGCTGCAGCTGCCGCTCGCGTACCTCCACGGCGAACACGGCATCTCGGTGCGCGCGGGGATCGAGCAGCTGATGGCGGCCGGCGCGGAGCGCTCACCGGTGATCGCGGGCGTGATCGAGACGCTCTTCGACCACGCATCTGGGATCCAGCGCGGCGAGCCCGAGTACATCTCCGAGCCCGCATACGGGAACATGATCTGGCCCGCCGACCAGCACGTGATGATCGCGCTGGTGCTCGAGCGGCGCCTCGACGCCTTCTACGCCGAAGCGGTCGGTGAGTTGTCGGCCCTACTCGCCGCGCGCGACCCGGCGGCGGAACCAACGGCGCTGCGGGAGTCGATCGAGCTGAACCAGGCGCTCTTCCGCGTCCCGTTCCAGACGACCGATCGCCGGCTCGTGCTGTCGCATCCGTTGCTGGACTACCACCGGGCATTGCTCTCGGGTGAGCCGATCGAGCTCGAGGAGCGGCTGACGCCCTACGTCGTCGACCGCACGAGTCGCCCGTTCACCACGCCACAGGCATGGTTCGAGCACCTCGTCTGGTGCAACGGCAAGGACAAGCGCGGCTACCTGTACGACGTCAAGCCGGTCAGCCGCGCCGCCGAGCTCGTTCCCGCCTGATCCCGTCAACGTCAAGCAAGAGGAGCCTCGCCATGAGCCTGAGCAACCCGAATGTCGCCCGCGGTGCCGTGAGCAGCCTGTATGCCGCCGCAATCCTGATCAGCATCTTCGCCGGCGGGCTGGTGCCGGTCTTGATCGTGGGCGCGGTCGTCTCCGCGATCGCGTACACGGCGATCGCCCGCTCGGCCCGCGGAGCACGCGTCGACGGCGGGCGCCAGAGAAACCGCAACCGGAATCGCGACCGCTCGTAAGTTCTTTGTAACCGCGGCGGATCGCAGCGGGCCGCTCGCTACGATCGCTCGGATGGGTCGCGTGCTGCTCTTGCTCGCGGCTGTGGGGGTCATCGTGGGGCTGGGCTCCGTCGATCGCGCAGCCGCTCATGCCGATTCGCCGCGTCTTCAGCACGTGACGCTGATCGGCGACTCGGTCGCGACGGGTATCTCGCTCGACTCGTACGCGAAGCAGATCCTGGGCCAGGGTGTCGACCTGGATCTCGAGGTCACCGCGTGCCGCCGGCTCGAGGACCTGAGCTGCCCGCCGAACCCGCCCACCGCGATCCAGCTGATCAAGACGCTCGGCCCGAGCATCGGCCCGAACGTCGTGATCGCCGTTGGCTACAACGACTACGAAGACCGCTACGCCGGTGCGATCGACGACACGTTGAAGGCGCTGAGCGCGGTCGGGGTGAAACGCGTCTTCTGGCTGACGCTCCGTGCGCAGCATCACGGCTACCTGACGATGAACGACGCCATCGTCGCCGCGGCGAAGACGCAGCCGGGCATGACCGTGATCGACTGGAATCGCTACTCGCGCAGCCACCCGGACTGGTTCCAGAGCGACGGCATCCACCTGGTCGCCGGCGGTGAGATCGCAATGGCGAAGCTCGTACACCTGAAGCTCGTCGAGGCCGGCATCGCGCTCGTCCCGGTCGAGGTCGGCTCGACGCCGCTGCCGCATGCACGCCGTGGCAAGCCCTATCGCGCGAGGCTTGCCGCTCGGAGCGGCGAGGCGCCGTACCGCTGGTCGCTCGTAACGCGTCTTCCGGCCGGACTGCGCCTGGGCGCGTCCGGAACGATCACCGGGACGCCGAAGGCGTTCGACCGGGTCGCCACGTTCGCATTCGTGGTGCGGGTCAGGGACGCCGCCGGCCAGACGGCCACGCGGACGCTTCGGTTGCGCCTGCAGTAGATAGTCGGAGGCGCGCGATGCTCTTTCCGACCGTCACCTTCGCTGTCTTCTTTCTGATCGTCCTGCCGGTGTCGTGGGCACTGATGCCGCATCAACGTGCCTGGCGCGTCTGGATGCTGCTCGCGAGCTACGTCTTCTACGCCTGGTGGGACTGGCATTTCGTCTTCCTGCTCGGCGCCTCGACCGTCGTCAACCACGTGCTGGCGGTCGCGATCCACCGCGCGAGTGGAGTCCACGCACGCAAAGGGCTGCTCGCACTCGCCCTCGTTTTCGACCTTGGGATGCTCGGCTACTTCAAGTACTCGAACTTCTTCCTCAGCTCGGTCGACAACGCGATCGGGACGTCGTGGATCGCACAGGTCGCTCTGCCGGTCGGGATCTCGTTCTTCACCTTCATGGCGATCTCGTACGTCGTCGACACGTACCGCGGCCAGCTCGTTCCGGCGTCGTTCGCGCGCTTCGCCGTCTTCCAGGCGTTCTTCCCGCACCTCGTCGCCGGGCCGATCGTGCGGGCGAGCGAGCTGCTGCCGCAACTCGAGAGCCCGCGCGACCCGCGGCGCGTCAACGTCTCACGCGCGTTTGTCCTCATCGTCAGCGGGCTCTTCCTGAAGGTGGTGATCGCGAATCACCTCGCGGTGCACATCGTCGATGAGGTGTTCGCCGCACCGAACAAGCACTCGTCGCTCGAGGTGCTGCTCGCGGTGTACGGCTACGCCGTCCAGATCTTCGCCGACTTCTGCGGATACACGAACATCGCGATCGGCGTCGCGCTGCTCCTCGGCTTCGAGTTTCCGCAGAACTTTGCATCGCCGTACGCGGCCGTCTCGCTTCAGGACTTCTGGCGGCGCTGGCACATGACGCTCTCGCGCTGGCTGCGCGACTACCTCTACATCCCGCTCGGCGGCAATCGCAAGAGCCGGCTGTTCACGTATCGCAACCTGATGCTCACCTTCGTGCTCGGCGGGCTCTGGCACGGGGCGGCCTGGACGTTCATCGCCTGGGGCGCGATCCACGGAGTCGGTCTGTCGGTCGAGCGGCTGATCGCCTGGCGCCCGACGTCGCGCGCCGGAGAATGGCTCGGACGCCTGGTCACCTTCCACGTGGTTTGCTTCGCATGGATCTTCTTCCGCGCCGACTCGTTCGGGAGCGCCAGCCAGGTGATCGTGCGGCTCGCCGACGCGTGGGGGCGGCCGTCGCCGCTCGTCACCACCTCGGTCGTACTGGCGATCGCCGTCGGCATCCTCGCCCAGTTCATCCGTCCCTCGGCGGTCGCGGCGTTCGTCGGCGGCTTCGGCCGCCTGCCGGTCGCGGCGAAGGCCGTGACGGTCGCGGTCTGCCTGATGCTGATCAACACCCTCGGTCCCGAGGGTGTCGCCCCCTTCATCTACTTCCGCTTTTGAGAGCGTTCTTCGCCACCGCCGCAGGACGCGCGATCATCGTGCTCTTCGTCGCTCTCGGGCTGGCGGCCCTGCTCGAGGCCGAAGGGCTCCGCAAGCAGGCGCAGATCCAGCAACCCGGAATCGAGCGCGACATCGCGCTCGACGTGACGAGGCCACTCGTGCGGGTCAGCCGCGCGCTGCACCTGACCACGCCGCGACACGAGCTGCAGGCCGCGATCGGCCGGGCCGGCGAGGACAGCATCGACACGACCGTCCACCTCAGTACGCCGCCGCCACCGGCCGGGCCAGCGCATCGGCCACGGCCGGCGAAGCACCGGCCGGCGAAGCCGGTGTTCACGGCCGCGCACCCGCTGCGGGTGTGGGTCGCCGGCGATTCGCTCGCGCAGGTGCCGGGCGACGGGCTGCAACGGCTGACGATCGGCAGCGTCGACGTCGTCGGCGTCGAGAGCCGCCTCTCGACCGGGCTTGCCCGGCCCGACCTCTACAACTGGTACACGCGCTTCAGCCAGGTGATCGCGCGCATGAAGCCCCAGGTTGCCGTGCTCTCGTTCGGCGCCGACGACGCCCACGACTACATGGCCGGCGTGCCGGGCGGGCGTACCGTGGGCGCCTTCGGCTCACCCTCGTGGATCGCCGAGTATCGCCGCCGGGTCGATGGTGTCACCCGCGAGCTCAACGCGGCAGGCATCCGCACGATCTGGCTCGGCCTGCCGATTCCCGACGGGCCCGGCTTTCGGAGGAGCTTCCCCGTCGTCGACACGATCCTGGAGGCGGTTGCGCGGCAGCACGCGAAGCTCTCCTCGTACGTGGACACATGGCACCTGCTCGACAGCGCACACGGCACCTACACCCCGTACCTGCGTGTGCACGGGAAGCTGACGCTGATGCGCCTGCCCGACGGGGTGCACTACACGCCCGCGGCCGGTGACCTGATCGCGGACGCGGTGCTCGAGCAGCTGCGCAGGTACTACACCCTGCGCTGAGCGTTCACGGGAGGACGATTCGGCAACGGGGCTAACCTGACAGGAGGTCGTGGAACGCCCGGCGCCCACATTCACCCGACGCCGTACGCTCGTCGGCGTAGCGTTCGCGTTTGCCGCGCAGCTTCTGCCACCACTTGCGCGTGCCTCGCCGCAGGCCGAGCTCGTCACCCGCCTGCAGGTGGCGAACGGCGGCAAGCCGTTCGGCGGCGATCACGGGCTGCTGACGACGCTCAGCCCGGCCGGGCCGTCCGGCCGGACGACGGCAACTGTGCGCCTCGGGCTTTCGCGCGGGGCGCACATCCGGCTCGACGTGGTCAATCGCAATATCCCAGGCGTCCATGCCGCAACGGTTGAAGGCGGGACGGCGGGTACCGCCGCAGCGGCGCGCCGCCTCGTCGACCAGCGGTTCGGGCGCGGCGTCCACACCTTCACGTGGAAGCCCGACGCGACCGTCAAGCCGGGGACGTACAGCCTCGTCATCACCGTCACCGACGCCGCCGGGCATCGCACCGTGTACGGCGCCGCCTCGCCCGCACATCCGAAGCTCCTGCACGCGCCGGTCGTACGCGTCCTCGGCCTCGACGCCGCGTTCGCTCAGCGCAGCTACCGCGCGGGCGACACCGCAAACGTCGTGCTCGCCGCCGACGCCAACTCGATCCAGGCGCAGCTCTACCGGGTCGGGCCCGAGACGATGCCGACGTACGCGAACGACCAGATGAACGGCGTACCGGTCGGAAATCCGGTCACGATCGACTGGCGCGGCAACGTCAACGCACCCGCCTCGTTCGGGCTGCCTGTGGGCGACTGGCCGAGCGGTGTCTACTTCGTTCGGCTCCAGAGTGACGACGGTCGGCTCGGCTTTGCGCCGTTCATCCTGCGGCCCGCCGCGCCGAGCGCGCGTGTCGCCGTCGTGATGCCGACGAACACGTGGCAGGCCTACAACTTCTACGACGCTGACGGGGACGGGTTCGGCGACAGCTGGTACGTCACCTGGGCAACAGCTTCGATCGACCTGACCCGTCCGCACCTGCTGCGCGGTGTCCCGTACAGGTTTCGGAGCTACGACCTGGCCTTCCTGCACTGGCTGGCCCAGGGCGGCAAGCAGCCGGACTTCTACGCCGACGACGACCTGACGGCGTTCGCGAGTGGCGACGATCTCCGCAGCGCCTACGACCTGATCATCTTCCCCGGCCACGAGGAATACGTGACCGCGCACGCGTACGACGTGATCGAGCGCTACCGCGACGCCGGCGGCAATCTCGCATTCCTCTCGTCGAACAACTTCTTCCGCCGCGTCGAGCAGCGCGGCGACAAGCTCGCCCTCGTCGGGCTCTGGCGCGACCTCGGCCGCCCGGAGGCGGCCCTGCTGGGAACCGAATACCGGGCCTCCGACAGGGGCACCCACCAGAGCCCGTTCGTGATCACGCCCACCGGCGCGGCGAGCTGGGCGTTCGCCGGCACCGGGCTCGCCGCGGGCTCGACCTTCGGCCGGTTCGGGATCGAGATCGACGCCACCGCACGAAGCTCGCCGCCGGGCGTCCAGGTGCTCGCCGAGATCCCGGATGCGCTCGGGCCGGGGTTGACGGCGCAGATGACCTACTACGAGACCGCCGTGGGCGCGCGGGTGTTCTCGGCCGGCGTGCTCAACTTCGCCGGCGAGGCGCTGCTCTGGCCCGAGACGGCGAAGCTGCTCGAGAACGTCTGGGATCAGCTCTCCGTCAAATAGGAGATCGGCCCCTGACGCCCGGCGAGGTTCGTTTCCACGGACCATCCGCCTAGGCAAGTCGCTTTACTTTCTGTAGTATCGGCCCACTTGGTCGTCGCCGAAGGCGACCTGGGGGAGGCATCGAGGCCTCGGGAGCGCGTTCAACGCGCCCCCGAGGCCTTTTTTGTGGTTGGGGCGAGCGAATCGGAGGAGACGCGATGACGAAGGTGGAGGCGACGGTGATCCGGGAGCGGGTCGAGACCGTCATCGACGCAGTGGAGGAGGCGACGGGGCACGTCGGCGTCACGGTCGTCGAAGCTGTCGGTCACGGCCGTGAGCGCGGGATCACGCACGAGTACCGCGGACGGGTGTTCGAGTCGCGGTTCCTGCCAAAGGCGATGTTGACGTTCATCGTCCCCGACGCTCTGGCGGCCGGGGTCGTCGAGGCGATCAAGGACGCCGCGCGGAGCGGCAACGAGTCGGGTGATGGGCTCGTCTGGACGTCGCGAGTCGAAAACGTGACGCACAACAGGACCGGAGCGCTCCTGGAGGAGGTGGATGTCGATGCTTAGAAACCACGACCTCCTGGTGGCGGCATCGACGATCTGGGTGGTGATCGCCGCGGTGCTCGTGATGTTCATGCAGGCGGGGTTTGCATTTCTCGAGGCGGGCCTGACGCGAATGAAGAACGCCGGCCACATCGCCGGGAAGAACGTCCTGATCTTCGCGATCGCGTCGCTCGTCTACTGGGCGGTTGGCTTCGGAGTGGCGTTCGGGGACGGCAACGGGGTGGTCGGCACGCACGGGTTCTTCCCGTCGGTCGGCCAGCTCACGTCGGTCGGGCAGAAACCGTTCGACTGGTTCACCGAGGTTCCGGGCGCTGCCGGGTACCTGTTCGAGGTCGTGTTCGCCGGTGTCTCGCTCGCGATCGTCTGGGGCGCGATGGCCGAGCGGGCGAAGCTATGGGTCTACTTCGCGTTCGGCGTGATCTTCACGCTGATCTACAGCGTCGCCTCGCACTGGATCTGGAGCCCGCACGGCTGGCTCTTCGGCCGCGGGATGCAGGACTTCGCCGGCTCGACGGTCGTGCACTTCCAGGGCGCGCTCGCCGGCCTGGCCGGTGCGTTGATCCTGGGGCCACGGATCGGCAAGTTCGGCAAGGACGGCCGCGCGAACCCGATCCCGGGTCACAACCTGCCGTATGCCGTGCTCGGGACGCTGATCCTCTGGTTCGGCTGGTTCGGCTTCAACCCCGGCTCGACGCTGGGGGTCGACTACGGCGGCTTCGGCTACTTCAGCTATGTCGCCGTGATCACGAACATCGCCGCCGCGGCCGGCGCGCTCGGCGGCGTGACGACCGCCTGGCTCGTGCTGGGCAAGCCGGACATCTCGATGATGTTGAACGGCGTGCTGGCCGCGCTCGTCGCGATCACGGCCGCGTCGGGCTTCGTCGCCCCCTGGGCGGCGATCGTGATCGGGCTCGTCGCGGGCTTCATCGCCGTCGTCGGGGTGATCGCCGTCGAGCGGATCGGGATCGACGACCCGATCGGCGCGGTCGCGGTGCACGGGCTGTCCGGCGTGTGGGGCACCCTCGCGACCGGCCTGTTCGCCGTGCCGCTGCTGGCGAAGAACCTCGCCACCGGGCAGGGTGGGCTCGTCTACACCGGTTCGTTCCACCAGCTCGGCGTGCAGGCGATCGGCGTGGCCGCGATCGGGGCGTTCACGTTCAGTGCGTCCTACGGGTCGCTCTGGACGATGAACAAGCTGTGGGGCATCCGGGTCGAGCACGAGACGGAGACGGCGGGGCTCGACGTCTCGGAGCACGGCATGTGGGGCTACCCCGAGTTCTACATCCCGGTGCCCGGCGGCTACGACCAATGGTCGACCCCGCCGTGGAAGAGGGAGATTCCTGCAGCTCACGGTACGGCGGTGGTCTCCGACACCACGCCGGCGTGACGATGACGTGCATCGTTGCGCGTGGGTACGCCGGCCAAGAAGATCGCACTGCGAACCGCGCGTGCTCGTGTTCGCCGTTCGCTCCGAGGTCACCCCCTCTGCTTTACGTACCCTCTTGCGATGCTGGCCCGCCTCGCGCACGTGATCGTTCGCCGCCGCCGCCTCGTGATCGGCGTCTGGATCGTGCTCACGACCTTCGGCGCCTTCTCGGCCGGTCAGGTGTCGAAGCGCTGGTTCCAGAGCTTCTCGATTCCCGGCTACTCCGCCTACGAGGCCAACCAGCGCACGTTGCACGCGTTCGGAAGCGGCGAGCAGGCTCCGCTCGTTGCCGTCTTCCATTCGAGTGGCGAGATCACGAAGAGCTCGGGCATCAAGGCCGCCGTCAGCGCGGCCGCCGCCGTGAATCCCGGCTCCCGGTCCTCGTCGTACTGGTCGACGGGTAGCCGCGCGTACATCTCGGCGGACGGGCATACCGCCTTCGCCGAGATCTACCCGCCCGCCAGTCCCACGTTCAGCTCGTCGGTGCACATCGACGAGGTGCGTATGGCCTTGAAGGAGACGACACCGGTCGGTGTCCAGTCCTACCTCACCGGTCGCGACGCGCTCTTCGCCGCGTCATCCAGTAGCACCGGCCCAAGCGTTCTCACCGAGGCCCTGATCGGCGGTGCCGGTGCGCTCGTGATCCTGCTCTTCGTCTTCGGGACGCTGCCCGCGGTGTTGATGCCGATCGTCGTCGCGATCGCGTCGATCCTCAACACCTTCACACTGGTCTGGCTGCTCACCTACATCACCGACGTCTCGATCATCGTCCAGTTCCTGATCGCGCTCGTCGGGTTGGGAGTGGCGATCGACTACGCGCTGCTGATGATCTTCCGCTTCCGCGACGAGCTGCGTGAAGGCGAGGATGTCGAGACTGCGATCGTCGAGACGATGACGCACGCGGGGCGCTCGGTGATCGTCTCGGGCTCGACCGTCGCCGTCGGCCTGCTCAGCATGGTCGTGCTGCCGCTGCCGTTCATCCGGTCGATCGGAATCGGCGGCCTCTTGATCCCTGCCGTCTCGGTGCTCACGGCGATCACGCTCCTACCGGCGCTCCTGGCCGTGCTCGGCACCCGCATCAACAGCGTCCGGATGCTGCCGAAACGCCTCGTCGACCGCGGCCACCCCGAGGACGGCCCGTGGGGGCACTGGGCCCGGTTCGTGATGCGGCGGCCGCTGCCGATCGCGATCGTCGGCCTGGCGATCGTCGGTGTGCTCGTCTTCTACGGCGTGCAGCTCAACCCGAGCGAGTCGCAGGCCAAGGACCAGCCCGGCTCCGGCGACGCCGTGGCCGGCCGCACGTTGCTGAACGACGCCGGGATCTCGCCCGGCGTGATGAAGCCGTTCGTCGTGCTGGTCGAGCACGGGGCGAAGCCCGAGCCGATTGCCGCCAAGCTGCGCATGGTCCCTGGCGTTGCCGGAGCGGTTGCACCGGCCGACTGGCGCAAAGGTCCGGACTCGCTCGTCGAGGCGTTCCCCGCCGTCGACGGCGCCAGCCCGCAGATCCAGGGAATCGTCACGCGCGTCCACCGCGCGCTCGATGGAACCGATGCGACGCTCGGCGGCGTCGCCGCCGAGGACCGCGACTTCGTGCACGCGGTCTACTCGAATTTCCCGTACGTGCTCGCGTTCGTGATCCTGCTCACCTTCGTGCTGCTCGCACGCGCGTTCCGCTCGCTGATCCTGCCGCTGAAGGCCGCCCTTCTGAACCTCGTCTCGCTCGGGGCCGCCTACGGGATCATCGTCTTCATCTTCCAGCTGGGCCACGGCTCGCAGGCGATCTGGAACGTGCCCGCGACTGCGTCGATCATCCCGTGGATCCCGCTGATGATCTTCGCGTTCCTCTTCGGCCTGTCGATGGACTACGAGGTCTTCATGCTGACGCGCATGCGCGAGGCGTACGACGAGACCGGGGACACACCGCACGCGATCGCGCTCGGCCTGGCGCGCACCGGCAAGCTCGTAACGAGCGCCGCGCTCGTCCTGATGTTCGCGTTCTTCGTGCTCTCGTCGAGTCCCGGCACCGACATCAAGCAGTTCGGCATCGGCCTGGCCGCCGGCATCATCTTCGACGCGACGATCATTCGCGCGCTGCTCGTGCCCGCGTTGATGCGGCTGCTCGGCGATTGGAACTGGTGGCTCCCGGATCGAGCCGCCCGCCTGCTCCTGATCAAACCGTCGCAGCCGTAAAGCGCCGCCCCGTGAAACGGGGCTGCTCGAGCTCGTCGAGGAGCGCGGACGCAAGGTCGCCTGAGGCGATCCGGCTCTCGCCGCTCGCGTCGGTGACCGGCACATCGCCGCCGGCTGCGTGGTAGCGCCCGGTTTTCTCGCCCGGAGCGAGGTGGTGGGGCGGTGGGCTGAGATACGTCCAGGCGAGAGCGGTGTTCGACGCGCGCAGGATCTCGAGCGCCTCGGCCTGGGCGAGCGCCTCCGCTCTGTACTGCTCGGGGAACCCGGGCTCGTCGATCGCCCGCACGCCGGGCGCCACCTCCAGGCTGCCACCCCCTCCGATCACGGCAAGGCGCCCGACGCCCGCCGCCGGCAGCACGTCGAGCAGTGTGCGGGCGGTTTGCGGAATGATCGAGCGATCGGCGGTCGAGCGGTCGGTGATCGCCGAGACAACGGCGTCGCTTCCGGCGACCGCGCGTCGCAGCGACTCTGGATCGCCGACGTCCGCAATCGCGACTCGTGCGCCGTCGACAGCGCGCAGCTTCGCCTCGTCCCGTCCGATCGCGGTCACCTCGTGACCGCGCGCGACCGCCTCGCGGGCGACTGCACCGCCGAGCCACCCGGACGCTCCGATCACCGCGATCTTCATCTCCGCCGGAAATCGTAGACTGCTCGCCATGGCTGCCTGTACGCACCTGGATCAGGTGAGGCTGCTCGAGCCGCCGGAGCAGGTCGCCGGCTGCGCGGAGTGCCTGAAGACCGGTTCCGGCTGGGTGCACCTGCGCATGTGCCAGTCGTGCGGCGCGATCGGTTGCTGCGACTCGTCGCCGAACCGGCACGCGAGCCAGCACGCCCGCGACGCCGGGCACCCGATCGCGCGCTCGATCGAGCCGGGCGAGGAGTGGAGCTGGTGCTACGTCGACGAGGTGATGTTCGTTCTCGATAACTCCGGTGTCTGACACCACCCGCAGCGTGGTCAGCCGCCGCTGATCGCGGCGATCACGTCGACGCGCGAGCGCGGCTCGAGCGCGGTGTCGAGCCCCGCCCGCTCGCGGTCGACGTACACGTTGATGTGCCGGCGCAGCGCCGGGCCGGGATCGCAGAGCCGGTCACGCAGCCCCGGCCATCGTTCGTCGAGGCGTGCAATCGCGTCGTCGACGGTTGTGGCGTCGACCTCGACTCGCCGCGGCAGGCCCTGGAACAGCGGCGGCAGTGTCGGGGGCAGGTGCAGGTCGGCCATGGCTACTGCAGGACGGCGACCTCGATCGACGAGATGGCGGGCAAGTAGCTCGCGATCTCGTTCCACGATTCGCCCTCGTCGGCGCTGGCGAACACCTGGCCCGTGGTCGTGCCGAAGTAGAGGCCTGGTACGTCGAGTGAGTCGATAGCCATTCCCTCGCGCAACACGCCGAGGTGCGCGTTCTCCTGCGGCAGGCCACGCCCGAGCCGCTCCCAGCTGGAGCCCGCGTCGCGCGTGCGCCACACCGCCGCGCGCCCTTCCGGCATGCAGCGCCCGTGTCCTGGATCGAGCGGGATGACGTAGAAGCTGTCCCGATCGTGCGGATGCGCGGCCGCCGCGAAGCCGAAGTCGCTGGGCAGCCCCTCGGTGATCTCCGTCCACGACAGGCCGGCGTCGTCGCTGCGGTGCATGCCGCAGTGGTTCTGCTGGTAGAGGCGATCGTGGTCGGCAGGCGACATCACGAGCTTGTGCACGCAGTAGCCGACCTCGGGGTCCTCGAGCGGCCACTCGGCGCGCAGCCCGCGGTTGCGCGGCGTCCACGAGGCCCCGTCGTCGGTCGTCTCGAAGATTCCGAAACCCTGGATGACGGCCCAGAAGCGAGCGGCCTCGTCCGGGTGTGCGAGGAGCCCGGGCAGTCCGAGATGACCCGGCGGCTGGTTGTCCGGGTTGTTCCAGGCGTCGCGGCCGGGGAGCCCGTCGAGTGTCGAGAGCAGCGACCAGTTGACACCGCCGTCGCGGCTCTCGAAGACCCCCGCGGCCTCCGCGCCGGCCAGCAGGCGTCCGTGTGCGGCGTTCAGCCCCGAGACCTTCGAGAGCTTGAGCCCGTCGCCGTAGGTCAGCCCTTCGCTCGACAGCTCCCAGGTCTCGCCGAGATCGCCGCTTCGCCAGACGCCGGCGCCGTGCCATTCGCTCGCCGCCGCGGCATAGAGCGCGTCGGTCGCGGGGTCGTGGATCGCGTGGTACACCGGCCAGCCCTCGCAGTACGGCCCGCGCACAGCCCAGTCGCGGCGGTCGCCGTCGCTCTCCAGCACGAAGCATCCCTTGCGCGTTCCGACCAACACCATCGTCTGCGGCATCGCTTGTCACCTTTCCCGTTTCGGCTCGTTTCAACTATGACCGATTCCGGGGTAACAATTCATCGGCTCAGCCGCTACGAGCATCTACGATGAGCGGGGTGCGCGACGCATCGCTCACCATGCCGATCGAGGTGCAGTTCGAGCACTCCCGCCGCGAGCTGACGGCGTACTGCTACCGGATGCTCGCCTCGCCGTTCGAGGCCGAGGATGCGGTGCAGGAGACGTTCATCCGTGCGTGGCGCGCGTACGACCGCTTCGAAGGACGGTCGGGGCTCCGCTCGTGGCTCTACCGGATCGCCACGAACGTCTGCCTCGACCAGTTGAAGGGGCGGGGGCGCCGCGCACGGCCAATCGACCTCGGCCCGGCGCGCGAACCGGTCGCCGCCAATCTGAACACGCTTCCGGAGGTGACCTGGATCGAGCCCGTTCCGGACGGGCTCGTGCTGGCCGACGAGGGCGACCCGGCCGAGCTGGCCGTCGCGCGCGAGACGATCAGGCTCGCCTTCGTCGCCGCGCTGCAGCATCTCCCGCCGCGCCAGCGAGCGGTGCTGATTCTCTGCGAGGTGCTGCGCTGGCAGGCGTCCGAGGTGGCGGAGTTGCTGGAGATGAGCGTTCCGTCGGTGAACAGCGCTCTCCAGCGCGCACGCGCCACGCTCGAAGCGAGAGACGTCCGCGCGGCGGAGACCTCACGCTCGGTCGACCCGGCGGACGCGGAGCTGCTCGCCCGTTACGTCGAGGCGTTCGAGCGCTACGACATGGAGGCGCTGACGTCGCTGATCCACGAAGACGCGATGCAGTCGATGCCGCCGTTCGATCTCTGGCTCACCGGCCGCGACGACATCTTCACGTGGTGGCTCGGCCCCGGCATCGGTTGCAAGGGCTCTCGGGTGATTCCGGCCGTGGCGGCAAACGGCGCGCCCGCGTTCGGGCAGTACAAGCCCAGCGAGACGGGCTCGGGTTTCGAGCCCTGGGCGCTGCAGGTGCTCGAGGTGATAGACGGGAAGATCGCCGAGCTCACGTTCTTCCTCGACACCAAGGCCGTCTTCCCGCTCTTCGGTCTGCCGCTCGCTATTTCTGCGACTTGATGAAGGCGATCAGCGCGCGGACGTCGGCCGGCTTGGCGGCGAGGTCGAGCGTGGCGACGGCCGGTGCCATGATCCCCGCGCTGTAGCCCTTGACGATTTCGGTGTTCGGATTCGTGATCGACCGTGCGAGGTAGGCGTCGTCGTCGGCGACCGTCTGGCCGGTCGTGAGCGTGGTCCGGCTTCCGGCGAGGCCCTTGAAGGTGGGACCCGCTCCTGCCGCTCCGCTCAGCGAGTGGCACCCGGAGCAGCCTTCGGTGACGTAGAGGGTCTTGCCCTTCGCGATCAGCGCCGGTGTGGCCGTGACCGGTCCGACGGCGGCGGGCTTCGGCGTGGGCGACGCGGCTCCGGTCGACGCGGTGGTCGTCGTCGCGACGGGCGCGGCTTGTGGGCCGGAGCGGTCCTGGCCGCGGTGATAGCCGATCGCATAGGCGGCGATCAGCAGGCCGAGGACGATGCCGCCGCCGGCGAGCCCGCCTAGCAGCCACCGCCAGATTCCGTCCGACTCGCTCGGTGCTGTCTCTGTCTCGTGTTCGCTCATCTGGTCAGATCCTTTGCCATCGTCATTTGAGGGCCGCCGCGAACATCAGCGGCATGCCGACCGCGAGGATCAGCATCACCCGGCCGGTGACGAGGCCGAGCCGGGTCGCGCCGAGGCCGGTGGCGAGGCCGAAGCCGGCCATCGCGACATGGAAGAGGGCGTGCTGGAACGGATCCGCTTCGAGCGGCTCGTAGATCCGCGGGACCATCAGCAGCATCATCGTCGCCGGGGCAACCAGTACCGCGACCAGGCCGAGCGCCGGTCGGTCGCCGAGCCGGCGCGAGATCCGTGGCAGCGAGCCGAGCAGCAGCCCGAGCATGGCGCCGAAGAAGAAGTGGCCGGCGTGGTCGAGGTGGTGGTAGCGGTTGCTGACCTCGGCTGCATCGACGATCTGCGGGAAGAACGCGGCCAGGCCGACGACGCACGCCGCGACGGCGAAGCCGAACTCAGCCGGGGTTGTGAGCGGCAGGCCGCTCCGCGGCTGCTCGGGCCGCTCGGCGACCGCCGGCTCCACCTCCGCGCGTGAGATCCGGGCCTCGTAGTGCCCGCCGGTCCAGCTGTCGGTGTGGTCGACGAGCACGAAATGCCGGCGGCTCCACGCCGTGCGGGCGAGCGAGCCGATCTGCACGAAGTAGAGGAGGAAGCCGAGTGCGAGCAGAAGCGCGAAGCTCGCGCCGACCACGCTGTAGCCGCTGGTGCCCGCGGGCTGGATCGCGTAGCGGCGCGGGATGCCGAGCGCGCCCGCCACGAACCAGGTGCCGGTGAAGCCGTAGCCACCGACCAGGATCAGTCCGACGATCCAGGCGCGGGCCGCGCGCGACGCCGTGCGCGCGGCATCGCGCTCGATCACGTGCGCGAGGAAGGCGAGTATCCAGACGACGACGGAGAGGAGCTCGTACGTGTGGAAGTGCGCGACGACCCAGACGGTGTTGTGCAGACGGAAGTTGAACGGGATCAGCGAGTCGATCACCGCACCGACACCGCCGATCGCCCAGCCACCCAGGCCCACATAGAACAACGTCGAAGCGAGCGTCCAGCGGTAGTGCGAGCCCCAGACGAGCATCGTCATCGAGTAGATCGTGATCACCGCGACCGGGAGCAGCGCCCCGTACGACGTGATCTCGGAGACCACCTGGGCCCAGGACGGCTGGACGAAGTCCATGTACAGGTGGTGCGAGTAACCGGTGACGATGAAGATCAGCGATCCAGTCCAGCCGGCGACGAACGCCTTGCTCGTGCGGTACGGGCGGCCGGCGTAGCGAGGCATGATCACGTAGACGACGCCGGCGCCGAGGTAGATCGCCAGGTTCGCCATCGAATGGCCGAAGAAGTAGACGAGGTTCTTGGCGACGAGGGCGTCGAACCCGACCGCGTGGTCGTACGTGCGTCCGAGGAGGCCGGTCAGGATCGTCGCTCCCACCGCGGATGCGATCAGCCCGTCGATTGCGACGACCGTCCCCGCGATCACCTGCGGCGGGGGCGCTTCCTGATCGCGCCCGCGGAGGTACCGCCAGCCCAGTGCACCCGACAACCCGCCGTAGCGTGTCGTCGCCTGCTCGAGCACGTCGACGCAGAAGACGCAGAAGCCGCTGCCGACGAGCAGGTTGCCGGCGAAGAACACGCTCTCCGACCAGACCGGCCATTGCCCGGCGGAGTAGAACGGCAGCGGGGGCAGGAACGTCCACGAGGCGCCGAACCCGCCGATCAGCGTGGCCACGAGCACTAAGGCGGCACCCACGCCGGTGAGGTGGTAGGCCGCCATCATCCGGCCCGGGCGAAGCGGCACCGTCGAGTTGAGCACGTACCAGAGCGCGCCCATCATCGCGAGCAGCGCGCCGGTGATCATGCCGACGCCGTGCAAGGTCAGCAGCCGGTAGAACCAGGCCTCCGAGAGCCCGATCACGGTGGCCTGGGTCAGGCGCATGATCAGCCCGAGCACGCCCATCACCGCGATCAGCCCGAGCCCGGTTGCGGCGAAGAGCAGCCCGATGCGACGCTCGATCATGCGGGCCGGAGGGGTGAAGGCGGCCGCGTGCGCGTGGAGGACCGCGGACGGTGCCGGCGGGTTGGCGACGCTCATCGGCGCACTGTGAACCGGCCGTCCATCGTCGAGTGGTGCAGCCCGCAGAACTCGAAACAGCGGATCCGGTAGACGCCGGGCCTCTGCAGCGTCAGGTCGAGCTCGTTGTGGTAGCCGGGCATCGCCTGCACGGAGCCGATCAGGTGGCCCTGCGGGTCGTAGAACCCGAAGCCGTGGTTGACGTCGACCGACGAGACGTCGAAGCGGACGTGCGTGCCGGCTGCCACCTGGTCGGGCTGGAGCGTCCAGAAGAACTGCCCGCCGGTCACCGTCACCACGGTCCGGCCGGACGTTCCGCCGGTGGCGTACGGAAGGTCGAAGAACGAGATTCCGACCACGACCATCCCGATCACGAGCAGCAACGCGAGCCAGCGCTTGCGCAGCCAGTAGCCGACCCGGTGCACGCGGTCCTCGGAATCCTCCGAGCCTGCCTGGATCGCGACGACGACGAAGGCGGACGCGAGCAGCACTGCGAGCACGGCGAACGTGACGCCGATCGCGATCTGCGGATCCCCGTAGTGCAGGTTCACGTTCTAGGCTTGATGATCGCCGGCTGTCTGGCGCGTGGTGATCGCCACCCGGTTCCAGGCGTTGATGGAGACGATCTGCCAGATCAGGTTCGCGAGCTCCCCGGAGTCGAAGTGGCGTGCCGCCTCCTGGTACACGTCCGCGGGAACGTGCGTCTCGGCGATCAGCGTGACGGCATCCGTCAGGGCAAGTGCGGCCCGCTCGCGAGCGCTGAAGAATGGCGCTTCGTGCCACGCCGCGACGGCGTAGAGCCGCTGCTCCGACTCGCCCCGCTTGCGCGCGTCCTTCGTGTGCATGTCGATGCAGTACGCGCAGCCGTTCAGGATCGACGCGCGGAGCTTGACCAGCTCCCGGAGCACGGGGTCGAGCACGATCGCCTGCTCGACGGCGCTCTGTGCACGCGACAGGGCAGGTGCCTCGCTGCCGATGTCGAGCCGCTGGTTCTCGAAGCCGGAACCTGCGTCGGACAGGAGGTCATTCATCGGTCCATCTCCTTTGCGTTGCCTGATGAGATCCTTCAATCGAGCATAGACGCGGGCCTGTAGCCGACCGGACGGAGGGTGGTTTCGGTACGGTGATTCGTAGACGAGCATCCTCCGCGAGCGCCGCATCACGTTGTCGGCGAGCGCCCGCGCGCTACCCGTCGAGGCAGTTGCCTGTTCGACAAACGGAGGGGAGAAATCGATGCCAGCGCCGAATGTGACCGACCTGCGCGGCGATCTCGTTCCGAACCTTGCGCACGTCCGGCCGCGGTCGGTCGCGCCCGAGGACTGGCAGCGCTACGAGGCCTCGATGGCGGAGATCTTCACCGCGTTCGGGATGGATCTCGAGACGCCGGGCACGGCGCGCACACCGGAGCGGTTCCTGAAGGCGCTCTACGACGCGACGTCGGGCTACGAAGGCGACCACAAGTTGCTGACCGCGTTTCCGACCGAGTGCAGCTGCGGTCCGGACTGCCTGGTCAGCCAGATCGTCGAGGGCCCGATCTCCTTCTACGCGCTCTGCGAGCATCACTCATTGCCGTTCCACGGCGTTGCACATGTCGGCTACGTCGCGCACGAGCAGATCATCGGAATCTCGAAGCTGACGCGACTCGTCAGGCTGTTCTCGCGGCGCTTCACGGTGCAGGAGCGGCTGGGCGAGCAGATCGCAGATGCCCTGACCGAGTTGATGGAACCGCACGGCGTCGCGGTGCATCTCGAAGCGGAGCACCTGTGCACGCAGATGCGGGGCGTCCGGGAAGAGCACTCGAAGACCGTCACCACCGTCTGGCGTGGCGGCTACAGCGCCGACCCGGATCTCCGGCGTGAGTTTCTGGCAGAGGTACGAAACCGCAACCCGTGGACGTGAACGGAGAGAGCGAGCGAACGAGATGCAGAGCACTCGGTACCTGATCGTCGGTGGCGGCCTGACCGGTGACGCTGCGTGCAAGGGGATCCGTGACGTCGATGCCGACGGGACGATCGCCCTGGTTTCCGAGGAGCCCTACGCGCCCTACACGCGCCCGCCGCTCTCGAAGGCACTCTGGACCGGGAAGGACGAGAGCACGATCTGGCGCGGAACCGCGGAGCTCGGTGTCGACCTGCACCTCGGCCGGCGGATCGTGGCGCTCGACCTGGACCAGCGCACCGCACGCGACGACCTGGGTGAGTGCTACGCGTACGAGAAGGTGCTGCTCGCGACCGGTGGCAGCCCGCGGAAACTGCCGTTCGGCGGCGACGACGTCATCTACTTCCGCACGCTCGACGACTACCGCCGCCTGCGGGAGCTTGCGACGCCCGGCCTGCGGGTCGGCGTGATCGGCGGCGGCTTCATCGGCTCCGAGATCGCCGCCGCGCTCACGATCGCCGGCTGCGCGGTGACCATGGTCTTTCCCGAGCCGGGGATCGGCGCGCGCGTCTTTCCTGCAGACCTTTCGGCAGAGCTCGTCGACTACTACCGCCGGCACGGAGTGGACGTTCGCACCGGCGTGACGGTGACGGGCCTCGAGCCGGGCCGGATCCTGCTCGGGGACGGCGAGACAATCGACGTGAGCGTCGTCGTCGCCGGGATCGGGATCGCGCCGAACGTCGAGCTCGCGGCCGCCGCGGGCCTGCCGGTCTCGAACGGGATCGTCGTGGACGCGTTCGGCCGGGTCGGCGGGCGCGACGACGTGTTCGCGGCCGGCGACGTTGCCCGTTTCCCGCTCGCGGCGCTCGCGGCCGAGTTCCGCCTGGAGCACGAAGACCAGGCGAAGAGCCACGGCCGGCAGGTCGGCGCGAACATGGCCGGCGCCGGGCAGCCCTACGACCACCTGCCGTTCTTCTACTCCGACCTCTTCGACGTCGGCTTCGAGGCGGTCGGCGAGATCGACTCGCGCCTCGCGACAGTTGGTGACCGAAACGGTCTCGAAGGCGAGGCCACCGTCTACTACCTCGACGAGCAGCGGCGCCCGCGTGGCGTGCTGCTGTGGAACCAGTTCGGGAAGGTCGACGCTGCGCGCGAGCTGATCCGCGCCGGCGCTCCCTTCGAGCCTGCGCTCGTGGGATGACCGCCACCACGGCGCCGCTCTCGCGGGAGCAGCTCGTTTCGTTCCTCGCCGAGATGCTCATGATCCGGCGCTTCGAGGAGAAGGTGACCGAGCGGTTCCGGGCCGGCGAGCTCGCCGGCTTCCTGCATGCGTGTATCGGCCAGGAGGCGGTTGCGGTTGGTGTGTGCAGCGCGCTCGGCGAGCACGACCTGGTCGGCTCGACGCATCGCGCGCACGGCCACGTGATCGCGAACGGGACACCGCCGAACGAGGTGATG
>Ga0157369_10002141_pt1 | contig 23822 bp, 24 predicted proteins | sample C25metaG_FD_113461 | JGI IMG/M metagenome (GOLD analysis project Ga0157369, IMG submission 113461) | Corn rhizosphere microbial communities from Kellogg Biological Station, Michigan, USA - C2-5 metaG | ecosystem: Host-associated > Plants > Roots > Rhizosphere > Soil | place: USA: Michigan... | reverse complement strand
GTCTGGCTAACGGTTGCAAAGGTACTTCCTTCAGAAACACTCCAGACCACATCTTGGCTTGCATTTGATGGGTTGACAACAGAATTTAATTGTAATGTTCCTTTGTCTACGGTAATGCTTGGTGCGGCATTATTTACAGTGCTTACCTCAATGGATGTTGGTGCAACAACGGCCAAATTTAATTTCTTAACCGTAAGTTTTCCTAATCCTAAATCGACGTACGCTAAAAATAAATTACCGAAGCTGTCAACAGACAAAGAATTCATAACTGCTTGTCCTGTAGAAGCAAATCCAGTTCCGACCTGAGCCCAGGAATTTGTAGTTTCATTATAGCCTACCACATAATTTCTGAGTAAGTCCGCGTCTTCCCATTTACTTGTCGCTACATAAACGATATCATTGGCACCTACTGCTATACTGTTGTATTTTGCTCTGAACTGTGAAAAATTTTCAGCTCCTAGCTGAGACCAGGATGTTCCGTTGAATTTTTTTACATTAAGTTTGTTGCCACCTGCCGAAGTAGAGGTGTAGGCAACAAAAAGATTATTATTGCTGTCAATTGCCAAAGAAGAATTGTATTCCTCAGACGTGGGTGAGGGTGCAAGGTTGGCAACTCCGCCTACAGGCTGCCACGCAGAAGTTGAGGTTGCATTTATATCATTTTCATACACATGGAGACTTCCATTGCTGTTGTAGCTTACATAGATTTTACCGTTGGTGCCTATTACCATATCAAGGTAAAAAGGAACTCCACCGGCAAATCCTGTAGTTCCAACTTGCTGCCAGGCGCCATTTACATATTTCTTAACCGTCCCTGATGCTTCACTGTTAGCAGTGAATAGAACATTATCAGGAGATACAAAAGATGTATTGAAATTAATGACATTGTTTGTGACATTTGGCAACTGTGTCCAGGTATTATTCTCGAATTTCCGCACTTCCATACCACTTGTTCCTGCCTGACTGGTAAAATATACAACGCCGTTAGTATCTACGGAAGTCGAATTGTATGCACTTGTATTAGCTGTTGTAATGCCTGGACTGCCTCCAAGATAGGACCAATTTGATCCGTCAAATTTTTGTACAGATCCTTTGGTTGCTGGAATATCGTAATATCCTAAGATCAGATTATTCTGTTTATCGTTCAGGAGTGTCATCCGTCCTCCCGATCCTGTAGAGATTCCTTCTGCAGGGCCGACAGGCTCCCATACTTGTGCGTTTGCATTATTAAAGCTGAATAAGCATAGCAGAATTGAAAAAAATAATAATGGTTTATTCATAAAAAAAGTTTCTTTATTACATTTAAATAGATTTGGCTTCAATGCCATAACAAATGTAATAATAGGAACCAATTTTTTATAAAAATGACCTACTTCATTGTTTACTTTACGAAATAAATAAAGTACTCATTAGATACTCATTGCTGGTAATCAATAGGTTGTCTTTATAGTTACTTGTCGTAAAACCAGGTGTAAATATCAGTAGAGGGAGGGATGTTCAATTTTTTCCGAATTCTGTATTTTTTGTTTTGAACTGTTCTTGTCTCCACAAAAGTGATTTTTGAAATTTCTTTTGTTGAAATATTTAATTTTAAAAGAGCACAAAATTCAATCTCTGATTTTTGAAGTTCAGGATTGATTTTTAGCAAAGTTTCAGAAAAATTTGAAAAAATCTGGTCAAATGTAAACATGAATGCAGGATCATTCTTTTCTGCCATTTCCTTTAAAATCAAATATGATTCCTGAGGAGTCTGTGACAGATTATTTTTAGGCTTTCCAATGAAAAAAATAATGAGCACCAGTAATAATATCACAACGCAAATTGATCCGTAGATCAATATGGGAGATATATGATCTTTTTTGTGATCTTCAACGATTACTTTTTGCAAAGAATTGTATTTGCTTTGCAACATTGAGTTTTCTAACTGTTTTAGTTTGTTATCGTAGATGATTGCGCTGTCTTTTTTACCAATTTTTTGATACAGTTCTATCAATGACTGATATACTATTTTTTGGTTGAGTTCTAGGCCTGTTTCTTTACTTACCTGTAGAGCTTTGTGGTAATTGGTGATGGCTTCCTTGATATTTGAATTTTGTTTATAGGCTTGTCCCAGCAGGTAATAGTTCATCATCATTACGCCATCATCATTTTTCCCTTTAGGTTTCAGTTCCATAGATTTCAGAGCAAAATATCTGGCAGAATCAAAATTGTAATTCTCATATAAACTTGCTATATTCGAATAGTTAACATACTGAAACTGATCTTCCTCAACTTTGTTTTTTAGTTCATCAGAACTTTTGATGATTTCGCGCAATTTTTGAATCGCCTTTTTGGGTTGTCCCATATCAGAATAGATATTGGCGTAGCTGTTTAGAACATTGGTCTTAGCTAGAAAAATTCTTTTTTGTCCGCTATTATCATTTTTAAGAATTTTATATGCCTCATCCAAATAAGAGATAGCGCGATCGCTAAAACCATTAATAGAATAAGATTCAGCGAGGTAAATATTGGACATACCCTGGAAATATACATCTTCATATTCTAGGGCTTTACTTTCCAATTCTTCAGCTGATACAATCAATTTATCAATTTGATTCTTGATGTAGAAATATCGGCATTTTCTATCTAAGAGTGTCAGCTCACCGGCATGATTCTTTTGTTTAGCTGCACGTTTCAACAAAGCATCAATGTTTCTAAAAGCTTTATCAGCATTTGAACTGAATAGTTGTCCGTTATCTTGTAAATCTTTCTTCAATTCTGCATCTGAATTTTGACTAAAAGCAGATGTAGTTAATGAGAGAAAAACAAGTAAGTATAGCGTTCGATAAGATTGTTTAAAAAGCATTCTCATTCTTCAAATTTATGTAAGAATATTTAACTTTTTAATATTTTAATAAAAAAAATGACCTTGCATACATTAAAATCGATAGTCCTACCAAAGGCATGCATGTGATATGGAGAAGAAGATGAACAGGGTTTGCATCTAGTTGATAAATATAGATTTGATAACTGATAAAAGTTACCGCCACAGTACACAAAACTCTTTCATACTATGATTCTCTTTAAAAAGTAGCGCAAATTTAATCTCAGTATTTGAAGGTTTTGACTTGGAATTAACACAGCTTGTATGAGAATGCAGTTCAGTTTATGAAAAGGCACGGTTACAATCAGAAATCAGCAAAGTTATGTCTTATTCACTTAGCTTTCTGATTCTGTAGCTTCTGCATTACAAATTGACGACCGGAAATGAGGGTAATTACAAACAAATGTGTCTAAATGGGCACTGTATTAAGACTTCAGAATAGTTGCTGAAAGGACATAAAAAAAGCAATCTGTTTGAATAGATTGCTTCTTATGATCTGTACCCAGTGCCGGAATCGAACCGGCACATCTTTCGATACTAGAGTTTGAGTCTAGCGCGTCTACCAATTCCGCCAACTGGGCATTGTGTTGTTTTTATTGGTGTGCAAATATAGAAATATTTTCGACCCAATGAAAATGATTTCTGATAATTTTTGCATTTATTTTTTAACAAACTGTAAATCAAAAATATATTTTTACTAAAATTCAATTTCCAAACCGTCATAAGCCAGATGTACGTTGTCAGGAAGCTCACTTTCCACTTCATCATGGAACCCCATGTGATGGCTCATATGGATTAAATAGGTTTTTTTCGGTTTAAGTTCCCCAACCAATTCCAAAATCTGTGGCAAAATAAAATGCGAATGATGAGGTTCGGTTTTCCGAAGACAATTAATAATGAAAAAATCCAGATTTTTTAGTTTTTCTTTTTCCTCTGCATCAATTTTACTTGCGTCAGTAATGTAAGCCAGATTCTTAAACTTAAAACCGAGAATATTTATTTCAGAATGGATAATGTCAATCGGCTGTATTTCGACTTCATCAAACAATTTAAAATCGTTTTCGATTTCAAAAAGGTCAAAGCTGGGTGCGCCCGGATATTTTTGTTCAATAAAAGCATAAGGAAAACGCTCTTTGATCTCTAATGCAACTCTGGAATTGCAATAAATCGGCATCGAACTTTTATTTTTAAAAATCAAAGGACGAAGATCATCCAAGCCGATAATATGGTCGTTATGTTCGTGCGTTATCAGGACAGCATCGATCTGTTCTTCGTGATTGGTCAACATTTGCTGACGAAAATCTGGTCCGCAGTCAATTAATATCTTCTTTCCTGAGTCAGAAGTAATAAGTGCAGAAGTGCGTAAACGCTTGTCTTTTGGGTTGGTAGAAAGGCAGACCGGATGATGGCTGCCGATAACAGGAATGCCTTGCGAAGTACCGGTTCCTAAAAATTTTAAAAGCATTTTTATTTTAGCTGTTATTTTGGTAAATTTACAAAATAAATCTAATTCTTCGTGATAAAGCCAAAACTTACCCCTAAGCAGAAAGCCTTAGCCATCAATCTGGATTCATCCATCTACGGAACTTTTGCCGAGATAGGAGCAGGTCAGGAAACCGTGAGACATTTTTTCAGAGCTGGTGGTGCTTCTCAAACGATTGCAAAAGCAATGTCTGCTTACGATAAGGATTTCAGTGATGCCATTTATGGAACCGAAAACAAAAACCGATACGTTACGCAAAACCGTCTCAGAAAGATGCTGCGCTACGAAATGGCGCTCATCGAAGAAAGAATTCCGCGGGAAAAAAATCCCGGAAAAAAATTCTTTTCTTACGCCAATACGGTAACCACAATCAATTTTGACAAGACTTCCAAAGGCCACGGTTGGGTAGGGATTCGTTATCAAAACTCTGAAAGTGAAGAGTATAACGAAATTGTAATCCATGTCAAATTCAAAGAGACCAATCCGACTTTACAACAGGAAACTCTTGGAAGTCTGGGTGTGAATCTGATTTATGGAGCTTATTTTTATACAGACAATCCAAGAATCCTTGTAGAGTCTTTGTACGACGATATTTCTCTGGATCGTTTGGAAATCGATATGATAGATTTCAGCGGACCTGTTTTCCAGTATGTTGATAATCGTTTGATGAGTCTTCAGTTGGTGAAATTAGGAATGACAGACGCTGTAATTTTCAATTCTAAAGGCAATAATATGCTGCCTGCTGATATTCTTTACAAGAAAAATATTTTTGCGGTAAGAGGAAGTTTCCGCCCGGTAACACGTGTGAATATTGATATGTTTGAGCATGGACTGGAAATGTTCAATCAGGATAATGCCTGTGATAGTGAAAATACTCAGATCTTATTTGAAATTACTATTTCCAACCTGAGAGCGGCCGGTGATATAGATGAACGCGATTTTCTCGACAGAGTTGATATCCTTGGAACTTTAGGTTATACAGTTATGATCTCCAATTTCTCCGAATATTACAGGATGGTGGATTATTTCTCATCATTTACTAATCAGCATATCGGTGTAGCAATGGGTGTTAACAACCTTTTAGACGTTTTTGATGAAGAATATTACAAAAACCTTTCCGGTGGAATTCTGGAAGCGTTTGGCAAATTCTTCAAAAAAGATATGCGTGTTTATCTGTATCCGTATAAAGACCCTGAAAATGGCGAATTGCTGACTTCGGAAAACCTGAAAGTTCACGATAATCTGAAAGAATTATACAAATATTTCAAACTCAATAAGAGAATTGTCGACATCGAAAATCACAACCCGAAATTCCTTGAAATTTATTCGAGAGAAATTCTGAAAAAAATTATGGCCCACGATTTGGGCTGGGAAGATGAGCTGCCAAATGGCGTTGCACAAATGATAAAAGACAGGGGAATGTTCGGTTATAAAGAATTAACTTTCGAAGGATTAAAATAAAAACAATGGTAGAGCTTAAAAAAAGACTTTCAATCATTTTGGAAAGTCCACAGGATACAAATGTTAAACTGCTGAAAATCTGTCAGCTTTTGGATAAGGAGATTTCTTATTACAACTGGACCGGTTTTTATTTCAAAAATGGCGATAAAGACGAATTGGCTCTCGGACCTTACGTTGGCGCAGTAACAGATCACGTGATCATTCCATTTGGAAAGGGGATTTGCGGTCAGGTGGCGGTTTCCGGAGAGACTTTCGTAGTTCCTGATGTTCACGCTCAGGATAATTATTTGTCTTGTTCCATCGACACAAAAGCGGAGATCGTAGTACCAATTTTCAAAGACGGCGAAAACATTGGCCAAATAGATATCGACAGTCATTCCATTGATCCTTTCACCAAAGAAGATGAGGAATTGTTGAACTGGCTTTGCGGGGAGGTTGCGAAGATCTTGTAGGGTGAAATGAAAAAGATTAAATTATTATTTGGTTTTTTATCACTGATGATATTATATGCTTGTCCTATGGCTCCAGGCTCTAGATATTATAAACCTGTTGATATTGAAGCTACATATTTTAATCAGTCAAAACGATGTATTCTTCCAGATGATGTTAAGAATGCTGAAAATAAAGTTGACAAAAAAACACTTTTAAATTGGACTGGTGTAATAAAAAATGTTACAACTTCTGAAGAGAATGATTCAATTAATTTGAAAATTTTAATTGAACATAAGTATTGGGACTTTATAGAGGATTTCAGTATTCAGAATGAAAAAATATTTCTTTCAGAAAATGGCGAAGGGAAGTTTTATTTGATTAGTAAATATCCAATAAGTTCTAAACAAAAGCTGGATTCGTTGTCAAATAATTATAAGATAGATGATTTTATAATCTGTTATGGGTTTTTAAAAAATAACAATTTAAATATTCCGGAAATAAACGCTCAGTTTTCAAGAACGATTCCTTATAAATTTTATTCGACAAAAATTATGAAGTATGATGCGAAAAAGGATGAAAATGGATCGACTGTTTGTAATGAGAAAAACTCTTATGAATTGACCAATTTCAAATCTTTAAAAATTCCTACAGCCGGACAAAATAAATAATTTTTCTAATTAATACTTAATAACAACTTCCGGTAATATTCCCCACACTTCGCCAGGTGGGATCCATACCACGAAAAAGCTTCGCCATCTACAATCATAATTTTCTGATAGGTACAAATATTCTGGATATCTTCAATATGTTTTTCCTTGAAAGGAAAGGGTTCTGACGAAAGGAAAATCAAATCGGCTTCTTTCAGATCTTCCAGCTGAACTTCGGGATAACGTTTTTGATCCTTAAACAAGTTTTGAAATCCCAGTTCTTCCAGAATTCTCGAAATAAAAGTATCGCCGCCAACGGTCATATAAGGATCTTTCCAAATCAGATAAGCCACTTTCATTTTCTTTTCCGGTTTCGGAATATCAAAAGCTTCGTAAGTTTTAAGATTGAAAAACTGCGCCTTTTCTTCCTTCCCAAAAATGTGTCCAAGTTGTTTTATTAAATAATAATTGTCTTCCAAAGTCTCCACATTGGTCACCAAAACTTTGAAGTCTTTCATCAGTTCTTCCACTTGTTCTTTGACGTTTTCCTCTTTGTTGGCAATGATAAGATCGGGTTTCAGGGATTTAATTTTATCAAGATTAAGATTCTTCGTTCCGCCAATAATCTCAACATCTTTTACCAAATCTTTCGGGTGAATGCAGAATTTCGTCCGTCCGACAATTTCATCAGAAGTCAAACCCAGATCAAATAAGGTTTCCGTAATCGATGGAACTAGCGAAACAACTTTCATAGAATAAGGAATTTATTTTATTAATGCTTCGAGAGCTTCAGAATGACAACAAATATTAAACTTAGTTTGATAGAAAAAACTCTCTCAAAAATAAACATTTCTGAGAGAGTTTTATAATTTGAAATTAATTATGAAAAATTAATCTTCTTTTTTAGTCGTTTTCTTAGCGGCAGGTTTTTTGGCGGCAGGTTTTTCTTCAGCTGCTTCTTCTGCTTTTGGCGCAGCTTTCTTTGCAGGTGCTTTTTTAGCTGCAGGTTTTTTCTCTGTTACTTCTTTAGTTTTTTCTTCAGCAACTACAACTTCAGAAGGTTCTTCAGTTTTCACGAAGCTTTCTGGTGTGATGTAGCCTGCTTTGTGCAAAAGATTGTACCATTGCGCCAGTTTCTTGATGTCAGATTCATAAACTCTTTCCACATCATAGTTAGGAAGAGAAGCCGTCATAAACGCTCTTAGCTCATCACCGGAAGATTTGTGGCTGATGGTTGGTTTGTAATCGTAATTTTTTGCAACATTTTCAAAAACTTCGAACAATGGAACTTCTTTATCAAAAGTGAACATCGCAATATTATCCAACAAGCTTACCTGGCTTGAGTTTGAGATGCTTGTTTTTTTCTTAGTTGTGATATCTTCAACGATAAATCCGTTCTTAAGTTGAGAAACCAATTTGAAAAGTCCCGGTTTTCCGGAGATTGAAATAATTTTTTCTAACTGCATTTTAGTATGTTTTCTTTAATCTAATTTATTTTTTAATGATCTAAATTCTAATATCTGACTTCTAGAATCTATTTCGGAAACCTCATTTTGTAATTCACGCTCACTTCGCCGTTGGCAATTTTCTGAAGCTTTCCTTTGACGATTTTTTTCTTGAGTGCGCTTAGGTGATCTGTGAATAATATACCTTCGATGTGGTCATATTCGTGCTGAATTACCCTTGCTCTGATGTCCTGAAAAGTGTCGGTATGTTTAACGAAATTTTCGTCGTAATATTCTATTTTGATGATGGATTTCCTTTTCACATCTTCTCTTACTTCCGGAATACTCAGACAACCTTCATTGAATTTCCATTCCTCGCCGGATTCTTCCAGGATCTTTGCATTGATGAACACTTTCCTGAAATCCTTCAGTTCGTCAGCAATATCCTCATAATCTTCATCATCTGCAAGCGGCGAAACATCGATAATAAAAAGACGGATATCAAGCCCGATTTGTGGCGCTGCCAGACCAATTCCGTTGGCACCATTCATAGTATCGAACATATTTTCGATAAGCGTTTTCAGCTCAGGATAATCTTTGTTTATTTCCTGTGCTTTTTTTCTCAAAACAGAGTCGCCAAAGGCTCTTATTGGTAAAATCATCTTTTTTGTTCTAAAAAATTCTGCAATATGATGGTTGCACTTACTTTGTCTATCAATCCTTTTTCCTGTCTCTGTTTTTTGTTTTTTCCGCTTTGGCTGATAAAAAAAGAAGCCATTTTGGAAGTGAAACGCTCATCCAGACGATTGATCTTTTTATCCGGAAAATCCTTTTCGAAGATTGAAATAAATTTCTGAATCTCAGTTTCGATGTCGGACATATTTCCTTTGAGGTCTGTGGGAAGTCCTACGACGATCTCATCTACCTTATTCTCAGAAAAATATATTTTCAGAAAATCCACAAGTTTTGGCGTTTCCACCGTCGTCAGTCCACTTGCAATAATTTGCATATCGTCTGTAACGGCAATTCCCGTTCTTGCTTTTCCGTAGTCAATTGACAGGATTTGTCCCATAAATGTGCAAATTTACAAAAATTTTCAGCTTATGAAAATCAGATGTATATTAATGAAAATAAAAAAGCCGCAAAGTTGACGATTTGCGGCTTAGATGGATTGAATTTTCATTAATGTTTCATCTCCTCAACCAGAATCTCAATCTTTGTGATGTATTTGCCATAAAAGAATTTGAACCACCAATTTCCTAAAAAGTAAAGAAAAAATAAGCCGGACAAAACAGAACCAAGAAAAATAAAAGTCAGATATTCGTTGGTATATTGATGTGTGTAGGGAATAGATTCGATGACAATGATCATCTCACAGACAAAGAAAGGGACAAAACTCAGATAAAACGAAAGATAATATTGCTTGTTAAGTTCAAACTGATGAAAAAGATCTTTCAGAGAATCCAAAGTTCCCAACGTTGGATTGCTGATTTCTTTATAAAGTTTAAAAAACCTGCTGAAAAAGAAAACGGTTATCAAAGTCATAGATCCAACCAAGACTTCGATATAAAGTTTAAATCTGAAAGGTATCGGAAAAAACCATATTAATATAAGAATAATTGGCAGAAGAATGATGGTTGACCAAAATTCCTGACGCATATTTTTCCTGATTTTTTCAAGTGGCAGATGGATTTCTTTTTGTCTTTCCGTAGAGATTTCCGGTGTTTCGGAAACATCTTCCTTATTCCAAAGTGATTTTAAATTATCGAGTTCCATATTTTTTAGATATTAGATGTTAGATGTTAGAATTGACAGGCTGAGTCTCTCGAAGCCTTCTCATTAATCAATTCCTTTAATTTCTCTTTCGCACGATTGAGTTTTACCCGTGCATTTCCTTCCGAGATTCCCATTTGCTCCGCCATTTCTTTCCCCGAAAAATCTTCCAGATAATAGAAAATCAAGGCTTTGTCGATCGGATTCAGTTTTTGAATGGCTTCATACATCTGCTTAAGTTTTAGCTCATCTTCCAGATTGTAATCTTCCTCTTTTATTTTATAAACCGAAACATCATCATTCTGAATAAAGCTTCGTCGCTTTTCCGATTTTAAAAAAATAATCGCAGTGTTAAGAGCAATTCTGTAAAGCCAGGTTGAGAATTCAGATTTACCTTCGAACGTCGAAAAAGACTTCCAGACCTGATAGACAATCTCCTGAAAGAGATCATTCTGATCATCACGGTTGTCCATATACATTTTGGAGATTTTGAAAATAATCCCTTTATGTTTATCGATTTTCTTTAAAAATTCTTTCTCAGAATCCATTCTTGCTTTAACTCTATTCGGTTAGTAGAAATAAAAATAATTTGTTACAAAATAAATGAAAGACACAAGAAAAAAGGCAAAAGAATAAAGATTTTAATAGCACAATAATTATAATTTGGGCGCCTTTATCCGCCTTCCGTTCCCGCTATTTTTTGCCACAGCTTTTCCCTTAGCAAAAAATGAGCTCCACTCAAGTCGGGGCGTGCTTCGCAGAGTTTGAACATTTGTCTGTCAATCGGCATTTTATCATTCGTTGAAATTATATAAAGTTTATCCACACTTTTGTCATTCTGAAAGAATCTCAACAGCTTAGATTCCTTCAGAATAAAAAAAAGCTTTTTAAACTCTTTTTTCTTTGATGAGTTTGTAGTTTATACTGAGCTTGTCGAAGTGTCTTTGCGAGCCTTAAAAATGTTTTCAATAAGTTCAAAAAAATCTTTGCGGACTTTGCGTTCAAATAAACACAGTAATTTTTCATAATTTTGTAAAGATTAAGAATCATCTAATTTTTTAATCATTTAATTCTTTAATCTTTTAATCAAAAAAGAATGTCTTTAAAAATTTCAGGACTTAAAAAAAAATTCGGAGAGCAAATTGCGCTCAACGATATCAATATAAGCATTTCCAATAACGAAATCATCGGACTTCTGGGCCCAAACGGCGCAGGAAAATCCACCTTGATGAAATCCATCACAGGCGTCCTGAAAATCGACGAAGGTGAAATTTTGTTTAATGATAAGAACATCAAAGAAAACGAAATCGAATCCAAAAAGAAAATCGGTTTCCTGCCGGAAAACAATCCGCTTTACAACGAGATGTATGTGAAAGAATATCTGCAATTCGTCGCCAATCTGCACAATATCAAAAAAGAAAGAGTAGAAGAAGTGATAGAATTGGTAGGAATTACGCCGGAAAAATCCAAGCAAATTTCGCAACTTTCCAAAGGTTACAAACAGCGTGTCGGACTAGCTCAAGCGATTCTCCACGAACCGGATTTATTGATCCTCGACGAACCAACCAACGGACTCGACCCAAATCAAATCGTTGAAATCCGAAACGTCATCAAAGAAATCGGAAAAGAAAAAACAGTGATTTTGTCAACGCACATTATGCAGGAAGTGGAAGCGCTTTGTTCGCGCGTGATTTTGATTCATCAGGGAAATATCATTCAGGATTCTCCAATCTCTGAGTTCAAAGGAAAATTCGGAAGTTTAGAAGAAGCTTTCCAAAGCTATACGGTTTAATTAGATTGATTTCTAAATTTTATAATAATGAAAATAGATAAGAAATTTAACGAATTAACATTTTCAGAATACTTTCCTATAATTGAAAATCACAAAAAATATTCTGATTTTAATTCATTAGGTTTATATCGTTCTTTATTAGAAAACGAATATTTGTCCATTGAAGAAAAGATTAAGATTAGAGATTTTGCCAATAAATTTTTTGAAAAAACTTTTGAATTTTTACAAATTAAGGACCCTTACACTTACTTTAAAGTTAAAACATTAAATGAAAACCTTACAAAGGGAGATGAAGAAAACTTTTGGAGAATTATAAAAGAAAATCAAAAAAAAATTCTTTTTGATAAAAAAATAGGTCATAGAAATTTTGGAATTTATTCAAAACATAATTGTGGTTACGATGATTGTGTTTATAATGGATTGATGATTAAACCAGGTTCTTTTTTAACAGAGGATTTTATACATTTCAAAGAAGATAAAAGTAAATACGCACAAAAGATAAAATCAGAAAGAAGAAAAGTTCAAAGAAAAACTGAAAGAAAAATTATTGACAAAGATTTGAATACTGAGTAGTTTTACATTAAAAATTAAATTTCATTTTCTTTGCTGAATTTTACCTCTCTGCAAATCTTAAAAATATATTTTCAATAATTTCAAAAAATCTTTGCGCACTTTGCGTTTAAAATAACAACACTTGAACTTCGCTCAAATCATTCTTCCGCTCAACCTCAAAGGAACTTTTACGTACAAAGTTCCGGAAGATTTTTTTGGTAAAATTGAAGTAGGAATGCGAGTTCTGATTCCGTTTGGCGGAAAAAAAATCTACACAGGAATTGTCGCCGAATTATTCGATGATTTCGAAGAAACGTTTGTCCCGAAAGAAATCATCAATCTATTGGATAATCAGCCAATCGTTCCAAAACAGCAACTGGAATTCTGGAATTGGATGAGTTCGTATTATCTGTGCAATCTTGGCGAAATCTACCGTTTTGCATTTCCATCGTCTTTGAAATTGGAAAGCGAAACTTACGTCCGATTATTGTCTGAAAGAACAATCGATTGGCAAAATCTGGATGCGAATGAAACTTATCTTTTGCAAGCTTTAGAAGTTCGTCAAATGCTGAATTTGCAGGAAATCGAAGCCTTTATTCCAAAAAAAGAAATCATCAAAACCATCAATGCTTTGATAGATGAAAGCTATATTTCGGTTGATGAAAAAATCACAGAGAAATATAAAGCCAAAGAAATTGCTTATCTGAAAGTGAATGAAGAAGCTTTAGTTTCAGAGAACTTGGCGAAGATTCTTTTGAAACTCGACAAAGCCAAAAAGCAGAAAGATTTATTCCTCAATATTTTATCAAAACAAATTGATGAACCCAAAACGCCAATTCGGAAATCTTTGGTTTTTGACGAAGGTAATTTCGTGAATCAACAACTCAAATCTTTGATAGAAAAAGGTTGGGTTTCAGAATATTATCTCGAAAAAGACAGAATCGATTCTTACGAAGGCGAGCTGGAAGAAATTGAGCAATTGACTGAAAATCAGAAGTTGGCCGTTTTAGAAATTAATAAAGCTTTTGAAGAAGATAAAAACGTTCTGCTACACGGAATTACTTCTTCCGGAAAAACGCATATCTATTTAGAGAAGATTGAAGATTGCATTAATGAAGATAAAAATGTGCTTCTACTTTTGCCGGAAATTGCTTTAACAAAACAAATCACAATCCGTCTTGAAAAAAAATATGGTAAAAAACTCGGATTTTATCACAACAAATTAACTGATTTTGAAAGGGTAGAAGTCTGGCGAAAAATTAAGAAAAATGAACTTCAAATACTGATTGGAACACGGAATTCTCTGTTTTTGCCATTTGAAAATTTAGGATTGATAATTGTTGACGAAGAACACGATTCTGCTTACAAATCTCGAGATTCCAATTTCTTTTTCAATGCGAAAGATTCGGCGATGATGCTGGCAGAATTTTATAGTTCAAAAGTAATTCTCGGTTCTGCAACACCATCTTTGGAAAGCTATGATCTTGCGATGAAAGATAAGATCCGTTATGTTCCTTTAAATGAAAGATTTGGAAACGTAGATGTTCCGAAATTTGAAATTATCGATATTAAGGAAGCCCAAAATCAAAAGAAGATTGTTGGAAATTTCAGTCAGAAAATGCTGGATGAAATTAATCTTCAACTTGAACATAAAAAACAAAGTATTATTCTCCACAACCGCCGTGGTTATGCCAATGTTATCGAATGTGAAACCTGCGGACACGTTTCATATTGCAGCAATTGCGATGTTGTGATGACTTATCACAAAGCTGCGAATGAACTAAAATGTCATTACTGCGGTCATCGTGCAGCGAAACCGACTTTCTGCCCAAGCTGTCACGGTAACAATCTGAATACGAGAGGAATTGGCGTAGAACAAATAGAAGAAGAAACAAAAAATATATTTCCCGACGCCGAAGTTGACAGAATGGATGTGGATGCGATGCGCAAGAAATTTGCGTACGAAAAGCTCTACGAAAAACTGGAAAATGGCGAAACCGATATTCTCGTCGGAACGCAGATGATTTCCAAAGGTTTGGATTTCGAAAATATAGAATTGGTCGTGATTCCGAAAGCCGATTCTTTGATTCATGTCCAGGATTTTCGTGCCGAAGAAAGAGCATATCAATTGATTACTCAGGTTGCGGGAAGAGCGGGAAGAGTTTCGGGAGAAGGAAAAATCTTGATTCAAACTTACAATCCGTCACATTCGGTTTTTGAATTAATTAAAAATCAGAATGTTAAAGAAATTTACAATTATTTCCTTGACGAGAGGAAGAAATTTCTTTATCCGCCATTTGTGAAATTGATAATGATCGAGCTGAAACATCGGAAAGAAGACAAAATCAACAGAGCTTCTCAATTTTTAGGTTCTGTTCTCAGAAAATATATTCCTGAAGAATGTATTCTTGGACCAGAAAAATCTCCTATTGCGAGGATCAATAATCTATATCAATATCAGATCTTACTTAAGTTTCCGAAGAATAAAAATTACAAGATTTACAAAGAATTGCTGATGAAATCTTTGAAAGAATTTGATGAGATTACAGCTTACAAATCTGTCAAAAGAGATTTCTTAGTTGATTTTTAACGATAATTAACAAAATTTTGATTCTTTTATTACGGCTTCCCGTAATTTCTATGGCAATATTCTCTAAATCTACTACGTTTTGAGATTAAGGTTTGTATCTCAAAATCTTAATTAAAAATAATTCAATAAAAATGTAATTCTTTTGAGAATGAATAAATTCAAAAATTATTTTTCGATTTTCGCCTTAGGTTTTTCATCATTTGTTTTTTCTCAAGGTACATCTGCCGGAAGTTTGCCTCAAGTTTCGGATCAGCAGACTTTGGTAAAAGATATCACGGCTGAGAAAGCATTACTGTCTCCGAAAGACCAAATCGAATTCAACATCAATAAAATGTTTACAGATCCTGTTCTCAGAAATGCAAATTGGGGATTTGTAGTTTATGATACGAAAACTGGGAAAATCGTTACGTCTTACAACGAAACTGCGCCTTTGGTTCCTGCTTCTACGACTAAATTACTGACTACGGAAACGGCATTTTCCTTATTAGGAACCAAATACAGATGGAACACTCAATTGGAATATTCAGGAAGTATAGATGCGGAAGGTGTTTTGACAGGTAATCTTTACATCGTTGGAAGCGGAGATCCATCGCTAGGAGGAAATCGTGGCGGTGCAGCAAGTTACGGACAGATCGTAACGCAATATCTGGAATCGATCAAAGAAAAAGGTATTAAGAAGATCACAGGTGACATTGTTATCCAAACGGCGATCTTCAAAGAAAATAAAATCGAGCTCCCCGAAAATATCGTCTGGCTAGAACAGGCAAATTATTACCTACCAGTTGGAACCACGAAAGACATCAATCCAAGAAATGAAAAACTGATTGTAAGTCAATCAAATAATCCATTTAATCAAGTTAAAAAATATTTTTACGTTTCGCCTTATTCTAATAAAATGGTTTATGCAGATCAGTTTGAAGGGGCTTGGGTCACCACAAAAGTAGCAGAACCACCAGCTTTTTTGGCAAATAAATTAAGAGAAAGCTTAGTCAAAAACAAAATCACAATTACAGGGAAAGTAACACCGAAAATTGTAGACGGAAATCCGGAACCAAGAGAAATTCTTACTGTTTATAAATCTCCAACTTTGGCAGAAATCGTAGCTTATACCAATCAAAGAAGTGATAATGGTTATGCAGAAGCAATATTAAAATCCAATGGCTTTATGAAATTAGGCGATCAGACTACAGAATCTGGCAGAATCGTGGTTACTGAACATTTGAGAGCTACTAATTTTGATCTTGTAGGACTTAATTATATGGATGGAAGCGGACTTTCAAAAGCACATACAGTAACGCCGATTTCTCAGGTTAAATTTCTGACTGCATTGATGAAATCGCCTTATTATAAAGAGTATATGGAATCTCTGCCAATTGCGGGACAAACAGGAACGCTGAAACATATGTTTTTGGTAAACTCAAACGGACAGATTTTTGCTAAAACCGGAACATTGAATCACGTAAAATGTCTGGCAGGTTACATCAAAACAAGAAGTAACAGAACGCTTGCTTTTTCTTTATTAATCAATAATTATACAGGATCGGCCGCTCAGGTAAAAGATAGAATGGAACAGTTGCTCGATCCGACTTTAGATCTGTAAAAATCAACAATTTTTTATAACTGACAAACCCACATTTTTTTGTGGGTTTTTTTGTAGCTTTGAAGTAAAATTTTTAAATAAAATGAAACGTTTTTACACATTAATAATTACTTGTTTAACGATTAATATTATTTTCGGACAAATTCATAATATTGACCGAAAAGGGTTGATAGAATCTGAAAAAAAATCTGCATCCCGATCGATTTTGGATGTGAATGTGAATCCGAATACATTAAACTATGATTTACAGTATGTTAGGTTAGAATTTGATCTCGATCCTACACAACAGTTCGTTTCCGGAACAATGACTTCTCATTTTAAAATGTTAGCAAATTCTGGTAATATTTATTTTGATCTGGCAAAAAATTTAACGGTTTCTACTGTTAAATATCACGGTCAGAATCTGACTTTTCAGCAATTAAATACGGATGAGATTAAAATTAATTTTCCGGCAACAATTCTGGCGCAATCAACAGATTCACTGTCAATTACATACAGCGGTGTTCCCGATAGTTCAGGTGCATTTGCAAGTTTTGAGGCAGGAACTACACCTGCTGGAGATCCGGTTTTGGCAACATTATCTGAGCCTTATGGAGCAAAAGGTTGGTGGCCAACCAAACAAAGCATGAATGATAAAATAGAAAAAATGGATATCAAAGTTACCACTCCTGCTCAATATACAGTGGGTTCAAACGGAAAACTGATGTCAGAAACTATCTTAGGAAACGGAAAAAAGCTGACCTATTGGCAAACCAATTATCCAATTCCTGCTTATCTTTTTGCGTTAGGAATTTCCAATTATACAAAAATGAATTCCACTATTACGACTACAGGCAGCTCTTTTCCTTTCCTGAATTACGTTTATCCGGCTTATGCGAATGCAGATACACAGGCAAGTCTCGACTGGACAACGAGCTGTATGCAGAATTTTGAAGAAAAATTTGGACTATATCCGTATAGAAACGAAAAATATGGCCATATGCAGTTCAATTGGGGCGGTGGCATGGAACACGCGACAATGACTTCAATGGTCAGTTTTGGTGAAGGCTTGATTTGCCACGAGTTAGCGCATCAATGGTTTGGAGACAAGCTCACTTGCGGAGCCTGGAATGACATCTGGCTGAATGAAGGTTTTGCAACATTTGGTGAGCATTTGACTTATGAGAAATTGTTACTGAGTCCTTCTCAGTTTCAAAATTATCTTGCAAATGAGGTAAGTTATATTACAAGTAGCCCTGGCGGAAGTGTATATGTTCCTGACTCTGGATTGAGTGATATCAACAGAATTTTTGACGGAAGATTAACTTATTCTAAAGGTGGTTTTGTATTAAGAATGATAAAATGGGTTCTTGGTGATGATCAATTTTATGCCGCTTTGAAAGCTTATCAAAATAATCCTGCTTTCGCGTATAACTACGTAAAAACACCAGATTTTCAGAACTTTTTGAGCACTTTTACGGGAAAGGATTTTACAGGATTTTTCAACGATTGGATTTATGGAGAAGGATATCCAACTTACCAAATCAAATGGACGCAAAACGCAAATACTAAAAAACTTACATTCAGAGTTGGGCAAACTAGAAGTAGTTCTACTGTGAATTTCTTTGAAATGCCACTTCCTATTAAGGTTTCAGGCTCTGGCGGGCAAACAGCTTATTTTGTTCTCGATCATAATTCCAATGATCAGTATTTTACACAAGACGTTGGATTTACAGTCACGAGTGTTACTTTCAATTATGAAAATCAAATTATTACAAAAGGCTCAACAGTCGTCAGAGATAATAACTTAGCAGTGAATGATTTCAACAAAAACAAACTAAATGTTTATCCAAATCCGGCAAAATCATTTATCAAAATTGCAGGTTTGGAAAAATCTGCTGATTATGAGATTTTTACTATTGATGGTAAATTGATCAAAAAAGGAACAGTCAATCCCGATTCAGAAATTAGTATTTCGACTTTTGTAAAAGGAACTTATATTTTGAAATTTAATGGTCAATCACTTAAAATTATAAAAGAATAATAATTTGGGCAGCTATTTCCGTCTTCCGCTCCCAATCTTTTTGCCTTAGCTTTTCCAGCCGCAAAAAGGATTTCCGCTCAAGCCGGGCTGCGTGTGATTCGCTGTTTAATATTCAAAACATAAAAAAGTTAAAAAAAGCACTCAATTGAAGTGCTTTTTTTATTTTTGTTAAAATCGAAAATCAATAAAAATGATATCACAAAAATTCCTCGAAAACATTACAAACGAGTTAACTAATATAGAAAACGACGGTCTTTACAAAAAAGAAAGAATCATCACTTCACAGCAAAGCGCCGAGATAGAAGTTGGCGGAAAGAAATTACTGAACTTTTGCGCCAACAATTATTTGGGATTATCCAACAATCCGGATGTGATGAAAGCTTCCAAAGATGCAATCGATTCTCACGGTTACGGAATGTCATCGGTTCGTTTCATCTGCGGAACTCAGGATATTCACAAAGATTTGGAAGCTAAGATTTCCAATTTCTTAGGAATGGAAGATACCATTTTGTACGCTGCGTGTTTCGATGCAAATGGCGGAGTTTTCGAACCATTGTTTTCAGAAGAAGATGCAATTATTTCAGACGAATTGAATCACGCTTCAATCATTGATGGCGTGAGACTTTGTAAATCTGCAAGATACCGTTACAAAAACAACAATATGGAAGATTTGGAAGCACAATTGATTGCCGCTTCTGAAAAAAATCACCGTTTCAAAATCATCGTAACAGACGGTGTCTTCTCAATGGACGGCATCGTGGCTGACCTAAAAGGCGTTTGCGATTTAGCAGACAAATATGATGCTTTGGTAATGGTAGATGATTCTCACGCAACCGGATTCATCGGAAAAACAGGTCGAGGAACGCACGAAGCTAATGAAGTGATTGGAAGAGTCGATATCATTACTTCTACTTTAGGAAAAGCTTTAGGAGGTGCGTTAGGCGGATTTACGTCAGGTAAAAAAGAAATCATTGATATGTTGAGACAACGTTCTCGTCCCTATTTATTTTCAAATTCTTTAGCTCCGGGAATTGTCGGTGCCGCATCCAAAGTTTTGGATATGATTTCCGATGATACTTCATTGCGAGACAAAGTAATGGAAAACGCAGCATATTTCCGAAAAGAAATGAAAGCCAAAGGTTTCGATATCCCAGACGGCGACGCAGCAATTGTTCCAGTGATGTTGTATGATGCAAAATTAGCGCAGGAAATGGCAGAAAAACTTTTAGCAGAGGGAATTTATGTGATTGGATTCTTCTATCCGGTTGTTCCAAAAGGTAAAGCCAGAATAAGAGTTCAGCTTTCCGCAGCGCATTCCAGAGAAAATCTTGACAAAGCGATTGCAGGATTTGAGAAAGTAGGGAAGGAGTTAGGCGTTATTTCATAAAAATTAAAAAGCTTACAATTCGTTGTAAGCTTTTTTTATACACAAAAAGACCAGCAATTTTTGCTGGTCTTTTATATTTCAAGAAGAAAGTCTCAGGATTATTTTTTACCTCCGTAAGACTTATCTTTGATTCTTGCTTTTTTACCTCTAAGGTCTCTGAAGTAGTAGATTCTAGCTCTTCTAACTTTACCTTGTCTGTTAACTTCAATTTTTTGAAGTGCAGGCATGTTGATTGGGAAAACTCTCTCTACACCAACATCGCCACTCATTTTTCTGATTGTAAATGTTTTTGTGAGACCAGTTCCTCTCAACTGGATTACAGTACCTTTGAAGAACTGAGTTCTTGTTTTAGCACCCTCTTTAATCTCGTAATACACAGTGATGGTGTCACCGGCTTTGAATTCTGGGAATTCTTTTTTCGTAATGTACTTATCTTGTACGTATTTTACTAAATCCATTTTTTGTAATAAAAAATTTGTTTTGTCAAGCCAAACAACATTCACGTCCTTCGTCAGAGGTTGATTAACAGGTTGCAAAAATAAAAATAATTTTCATAACTGCAATGCAATCTGTCAATTAATTTGATATTTTATTCAAAGCATTTCCAAAACACAAAAAACTAAATACCAAATACTTACTTAATTTCCAACAGTTCCACATCAAAAACCAATGTACTGTTTGGTCCAATTTCTTTGCTCACTTCCTGCTCACCATAAGCCAAATGTGGCGGAATCGTAAATCTGAATTTACTGCCAACAGACATCAATTGCAGACCTTCTGTCCAACCTTTTATAACTCTGTTCAATGGAAAAGAAGCTGGTTTCCCACGTTTTACGGAGCTGTCAAAAACTTTGCTTGTAATTGTGGTTCCGTGATAATGGCATTTCACCGTACTTTTCGCTGTTGGCTTTGGACCTTCAGTTTCCACAAGGATTTCATATTGCAAACCACTTGGCAAAATCGTCACGCTTTCTCTTTTTCCGTTTTCAACCATATAATCCTGACCACTTCTCAAGTTTTTTTCAGCCAGTTCTTTTTTTCTCTTGAATAATAAATCCGCTACGCCCATTTCAATTTTTTTTCAAAGGTATTTATTATCCGCTAATTCATCAAAAATTCCGACTTATTTCCCTTAACTTTGATAGAATAAATTAAGATAAGACAATTGATTAGGAGCTTAATCCCGCTGTCCACTATATCTTTTTTATTTTTTTTCACGTTTTGTTTTCCAAATCAAGCGAAGCATCAAAAAAAATAAAAAAGGATGCCGTTCCCATCGGGGCTAGGGATTTCGTCTACAGATTCAAGGTTTGTCATAAAAATAAAGATTGGTCAAAAATTATTATCATCCAACGAAAATGTAAACAAATTGAATGAAAAATTTTACTGGATATATCTACAGGTCGCTCCGCTGGAGCTTTGCTTTGCCGACTTCTTTTTTTCTATTAACAGTGCGTCCCGATGGGACTAAATAGAGCTCCGATAGGAGTGACCTGTCAACAGAAATAGTTAATTTTTTTGGTAACTACATACAATTTTACACAAAACTAAAAAACAAAAAGACCAGTTGAAACGCTGGTCTTTATTATTTATGGAAAATACCAAAACATATGAAGAATTCTTAGAGGAGTTCAAAATAATGTTAGTCAAAAGATATTTTTGGACTGTAACTGACGCAAGTAAATATGAAAATGAAGAATTAAATAAATGCTATGAAGAAGGTTTGAACAGGTATCAATCTTATTTTAGAATTTTTAACGTTGACCAAGATTTAATGTCACCGTTATAAATTATCATTTAACCAATTTCCACATTCTTCTCTTAACTGCCAAGCAGCATCATTACCCAAAAGTAATACTACAATTTCATCATTTTCATCAATGTACTGGACTAGAAAATCTCTTAGTTCAACCGCTGTAGAATTAGACTTTATTATCCAAGTTGAATCAAGACAGTGCCACCATGAATCTGTAAGGTTTTTTATTGCTGTCGTTAGCGATGTGTAATCTTGACCTGCTTTATTTAAATCATAACCAATTAAAAAGGTTTTCATAGTAAAATATTTTCTTCTAATATACAAAAAATCAAACAAATACAATTTTACACAAAACTAAAAAACAAAAAGACCAGTTGAAACGCTGGTCTTTATTATTTATGAAAAAATCGGAAATAACAAACAAAGAAATTCATGACCTAATCCTAGAATTAGGTTTAAAATTAGCTGACCATAATCATGAATGGTCTAATGAACTAAGAAAGAAATTTGAAGATGTTACTACTTACCTTTCTAGATATCCAGAATATTCAAAGCTTCATCAAGTTCTTTCTGAGACAGGGGGTTATCCAGTAAAGTCTGTAAAATAGCTTTAGATTTTTCGATTGATTCCCAATACTTTGAATCCTGATCTTCAGATAATCCCGCTCTCAATGCGTTAATTTTGAAATTTAAAATCATTAGACTCATGTTAATTTGTTTTTCTTGTTCTTGCTCAGGTGTCATAGTTAAAAATTTTCTCCTAATATACTAAAAATAATGATACAAAATTCGTATCTTCGTAGAAGTAATTTTATCGAAAAAAGGAAGCGTTAGCTTTTATTCTGTTACCTGAAATCTGGAAAATTTCTCAATAATGACACAGAATAAGCAGTCTAAGCTTGCACCATATGGTGTGGGTTTGTCTTGTTTATGTCATTATGGTTATTCCAGAACCTCAGGTAGTAAATAAGGACTTCAACCCACACTTTCTTATTTACAATCAAATCTTCTACTTGGGTTGGGTGGATCTAAAAAATTCATCTTATGAAAAAATCTTTTTTAACAGCGGCACTTATGTTAGTTTGTATTTCTGGTTATTCACAATCAGCCTACACAAAACCTTATCAGTACAGAGATCCCGCTCCATTAGATATATCCGCATTAGGAAATGCTATGACTACAAAGCAAAATAGATATAACGACAATACTAGACGTATTCAGAATGCTATTGATAGAATATCTAGCAAGCTAGATAAGATTAGTAAAACGGATGAAGAATATAATTATTGGAGCAACATTTTTACAGAAAGATGTGTAAAGAAAATGCCAAGTATTGATTACAGTTCCGTTTCTCAGACGGATCAATTAGTCAATTATCTATACGATTGTATTAACTATCAACTGGAAAACAACTAAAGATTAATCAAAAAATTAACCCTTTTTGATTTCTCTAATGTTATCATTAATTTTGTAAAAGCATGATTAATACTAATATAAAATCAGTATTTGAACTTACTCAGACCTTTTCTTCTGAACAGGTTTGTATTGAATATTTGGAATCTTTAAGGTGGAGCGGTATTATCGTTTCGCCTTTTGATCCTGAATCAAAAGTTTATAAGTGTAAGAACAATCAATATCGATGTAAAAATACTGGAAAATATTTTAACGCTAAGACAGGAACGATGTTCGAAAACTCTAAGATAAGTCTTCGTAAATGGTTCTTATCTATTTGGTTAGTAACCGCACACAAAAAAGGAATCAGTTCTTTACAATTAGCTCGTGATATTGGAGTTACGCAAAAGACAGCTTGGTTCTTATTACAAAGAATACGTGCATGTTTCGGTATAGAAAATTCGAACGAGTTAGAAGGTATCGTGGAATGTGATGAAACTTTTATCGGTGGTAAAAACAAAAATCGTCACAAAGACAAAAAAGTTCCACAATCACAAGGGCGTTCATATAAAGACAAAGTTCCAGTGATGGGAATGCTACAACGAGGTGGTAAGATGAATGCTTAT
>Ga0157369_10002140_pt1 | contig 23823 bp, 15 predicted proteins | sample C25metaG_FD_113461 | JGI IMG/M metagenome (GOLD analysis project Ga0157369, IMG submission 113461) | Corn rhizosphere microbial communities from Kellogg Biological Station, Michigan, USA - C2-5 metaG | ecosystem: Host-associated > Plants > Roots > Rhizosphere > Soil | place: USA: Michigan... | reverse complement strand
GTCGGGGCTCAAGCGCGTCCAGTGCGCGCCGCCGTCGCGCGTCGACCAGACGACGTTGGTCGCGTAGTACAGCGTCGTCGAGTCGGCCGGCGAGAACGCGACGGGCATGGTGCGGACCGCGCGGCAGAAGTCTCCCGTGCGCACGGGACACGGCGAGATCTGCTGCGTCTGCCCGGTGCGGCGGTCGTAGCGCGAAATTTTGCCGCCATAGACCATGTCCGGATCGAGCGGATCCGGCGCAACGTATCCATATTCCTCGGCGCCCACCGGATGCCAGTCGCGGAAGTTGATCTCGCCATCGCTGCCGCGGCTCGAGATGCACACCGACCCGCTCTCCTGCTGTCCCGAGCACACGCGGTAGGGAAACGCGTTGTCGACGCCAACGTGGTAAAGCTGCGCCGTGGGCTGGTTGAACCATGAGCTCCACGTCTTGCCGCCGTTCACCGTGAGGATGGCGCCCTGGTCGCCGGGGATGAGAATGATGTCGGGATTGTTCGGGTTGATCCAGATGTTCTGGTAGTCATCGCCGCCGGGCGCGCCGCGGATGCCGGTCCATGTCTTGCCGCCGTCGGTCGACTTCCAGGTGACCACGCTGGCGCTATAGACGATGTCGGGATTTTTCGGATCGGTACGCGGAACCGGGAGATCGCCGCCGCCGATGCGTTGCGCCGGCCGCGGGTCCTTGGTGATCTGCGTCCAGGTCTCGCCCGCGTCGTCCGAGCGATAGATGCCGAGCGCGCGTCCGGTCGCCACGCTGGCGTAAATACGATTCGGGTCGCTCGGTGCGATGTCGAGGTGTGCCTGCGTTAGCCCGTCAGGAAGGCCCTTCGTGAGTTGCGTCCACTTGTTGCCGCCGTCGGTGGACTTGAAGATGCCGCCGTTCGCGCCGCCCCACTGCGCATTTTCCCACGGTCCCTGCCGCGCCTCCCACATCGTGGCATAAATCGTGTCAGGATTTCGCGGGTCGATCACGACGTCGTCGCCGCCGGTGTTCTCGTCTTTGTAGAGAACCTTCTCGAAGTTCTGCCCTCCATCCGTCGAGCGGAAGATACCGCGCTCTGCATTCGGGCCATAGGGATGTCCGAGCACCGCCACGAACAGCCGGTTCGGATTGCGCGGATCGACGGCGATTTGCGGGATCTGCTGGCCATCGCGCAGCCCGAGGTGCGTCCACGTCTTGCCCGCGTCGGTGGACTTGTAGATCCCGTCGCCGGTGGAGAGGTCCGGCCGCTGCAATCCTTCGCCACTGCCGACGTAGATGATGTTCGGGTCTGACGGTGCGACTGCGATCGCGCCGATCGAACCGGTCGGCTGGTCGTCGAAAATCGGCGTCCACGTGCGCCCGTAGTCGGTCGACTTCCATACGCCGCCGTTGCACACGCCGATGTAGAAGACGTTGGGCTGGCTCGGAACGCCGGCAGCGGCGCGCGTGCGTCCGCCGCGGAATGGGCCGATCATGCGCCAGCGCAACTCCTGGTAGGCCGAAGGAGAGACCTGTTGCGCGGTCACAATCGATGACAACAGGAATATGGTAACGAACAGGCAGGAGAGAAGATTGCCGAGCCAACGTTTCACGGTCCGCCTCCACTTCAAGAAGGAAACCGGAGAGCATACCAACCTGCATGGCCGCAAACAAATCGAGGACGCCGGGTGGACCGGCGCCCTCGGACTGTTCACAGTTCGGCAGGCCCGTTAGAAGATCGGGCCGTAGATGTCTAGCTGATTTCCCGTTCCGACATACACCTTGCCGTTGGCCACGGTCGGCACCGTAAACTTCACTGCCGGCCCGGCAACGTCTCGCGATCCGGCCTGGCTGCTGTTGTAAAGCTCCTGTGCGACATTCGTCGCCAGGTATGCATGCAGGATCGCGGGCGCGCTCGGCGCACCGTCCACTTGTAATTCCCAAACGATGCCGTTGCGCGCCGCGTAGGCCGAAACCGTCGGCGTTGCGCCGTGTATGCCGTAGACGGTGGACGCGCTCGACTGCGGTGTCGAACTCAGGTGTCCATTGCTGTACGTGTAAGCGCGCAGGACATCATTCTCGCCATGAATGTAGGCCAGCCCGTTAAAGTACGCCGGCACGTCAAAGAAGTTGTCCGCGGGCTGCACGCCGCTTTTCAGTTCCTGCACGACTCGGTCGGTCGTACTGAACCCGCCAAGATCGGTGCGGTTGAGCACGAAGATCCGGCCGTCCTTTCCGGAGCCGACAACCTCCTTCGGGAATGACGACGTGTTGTCCGGCGGAATCATGGGTCCGCCGCTGCCCAGGTCCATATCGTTCGCCGTGAGGTCGGCATTGTTCGACGGCATGAAGTAGTCGAGCAGTTGCAGCGACGGAGACAGTCGCAGGAATGCGTTGCTGTAACCGGTGGTTGTCGTGCTGTCGGCGTCAACGCCGGTCATCACGTAGATGTTCCCACTCGCATCAGCTGCCGGTCCTGCTCCTCCCATCCAGATCGACGCGCCCTTTCCGTTCGGGCTGGAATTGAAAACTCCGGCCGGTTGCAGCGTCGAGGCATTCAGGGCTTCGATCCATCCATGGAGGCAATGTCCCCAGGTGACGTAAACGTTCCCGCTCTGCAGCAGCAGCGCCGGACGCTGGTAGCAGCCCGGATCGATCGTCAGCGTTCCATTCACGCTCTGTGCGCCGGTACCCGACACCGAGGGACGCAACACCACCGGTCCTCCGAACTTCTCCGCGCCGCTGGACAGATCGAGCGCGTGCAACCGGAACACATTGTTCGTGTTCTCGTTGGTCATCGCCACCAGGTACATGGTGTTGGTCGAGGTGTCGATGACCGGCGTGCCCGTCACGCCGAGTTCGGGCGCAATGCCCTCCACGTCGCTGCTCTGCGCCGGGATCACGCCCGGCGAGAGGAAGCTCCGCTGCCAGAACGGGCCCGCGATCTTGCCGTCGGCGTCGAACGCATAGACACTGTCGTGTTCCGTCGCTACGTAGACCACGTTGCGCTGGATTCCGCCGATATTGACGCCCGTCACGACCAGCGGCTGCGCGTAAACCTGTCCATCCACGCCGTATGCCATCTTCTTCCCGAACGTCGAGACGTTCACATTCGACGGCGTCAAGATCGATTCGTGCAGGTTCTGGCCGGTGCGCTGGTTGTCGTTATGGGCGGTCGTCACCGAAATCGGGAACACCGGCGCGTCGCTGGCAAACTGCATGTGCTCGATCGGGACCTGCAGCCCGCTCGATTTCGTCAGTGTTCCGTTCGTCACCGAACTGAACTGCATGGTGAAGTTGCCGGCGGTGCCGGCAATCTGGTCCGACTGGTAGGGACCGTTCACGGTTTCGCCGCAGCAGTATTGCGTCCACTGCGATTGCAGCAGCGTCGGCGACGTCATAGGCACGGCCGACAGGTACCAGATCGGCGTTGAGTCGGAGTTGTAGACAAATGCGACGACGAACGAACGGTCGCCCTGGAATTCCATGGCATAACCGGTGCCACTCTCGTTCGGGTTCCACCACAGTCCAGTTTGCGGAGCTCCCGGCTGCGGCGGCGCGGGCGTCGATCCCGCGGAGAACGATAATCTCTGGATATTGAACGTGCCGCCCGGCCACGTCATGGTTCCATGCTGCGGGTCGGTCCACGTGATGCTGACGGTGCCCGCCGATCCGTTCTGGCGATTTGCCTGGTAGGGCCCGTTCAGAGTCTGGCCACAGCAGTACGTGTTCAACGACGCCGTGAACGTGCTCCCCGACATGACTCCTGCCGCGAGGTTCCACGTAGCTTGACCTCGCGAGTCGTAGAGCATGTTGACCATGAAAATCCCGTTGCCCTGCCGGTCGATAAAGAATCCGATGCCCGATTGGTTCGGATCCCACCACCAACCGGATTCCGGCTGCACGGCGGCGCTCATGCTCAAAGCGGACAACAAGAAAGAGGAAGAAATTACGAGGAAGGAAACCAAGCGACGAAGGGCCCGGGACATATAAAGAGAGATGCGGGCCGGCTGCTTTGAGTTTCAGCCGATCACTGGAAAGCCGCTCTGGCAGCGGTTATTTTGAGGATCGGGTTAGGAGAACGGCCTTAGTACCCGCTGCTGTCGGCGGTCACCGCGTGGTTCGGGGTCCGCATGCGTTCGCGGATTTCCCGCAGGCGCTGGATCTGTTCCTGGGTGAGAGTGTGGGCTCCGCCAAGCTGCCGCACAACCAGCAGGGTGCGCGCCGACTGCTCCACCAGTTCCATGTTCAGATAAGCCTGCAACAGGTCCGATCCCGAGCAGACCACGCCATGATTCGCCATCAGGATGGCGTCATGATCCATGACAAAGGGCTCGAGCGATGCGGCCAGTTCCCGGGTTCCGGGTGTCGCATACGGCGCGACCGGCACCGAACCCAGCACGACCGCCGCTTCCGCCAGGACCGGTTCGTCCATGGGGACGCCCGCAACCGCGAAACCGGTAGCCGTTGGCGGATGCGCGTGGCAGATGCCGCCCACGTCCGGGCGCATGGCGTAGATCAGCACGTGCATCTGGACTTCGCTCGACACGCAGTGAGGGCCTGAGATCTTGCGGCCTTGCATGTCGGCAATGACGATGTCGTCCGGCTCCATCATCCCCTTGGAAAGGCCCGAGGGCGTGATCAGCATGGAGGTCGCGTTCAGCCGGCAGGACAGATTGCCGTCGCGCGCGGCGCTGAAGCCACGCAGGTGCAGCAAACGTCCGTACCGGACGATCTCGTCCCGAAGCTGAAGTTCCCTGGACATAGTCAGGAGGGTATTCCTGAACCGAATCCTACTTCAGTGATGCAGGGCACCGCAATGAGGTAGAAGGTGTAGAAGCCGAATGCGCCCTGGCGGCCAGCCTTAGGTATAAATTGCTGTCGTGCTGCTCAAGGACTTCGATTACCACCTTCCGGAGGATTTGATTGCCCAGGAGCCGCCCGCCGACCGGGCGGGCGCGCGAATGTTGCATCTGGCGCGGCCTTCCGGGCAAGTGGATCAGGTCGCCGAGACCGCTGCTCGCCATGCAGCTGCCGCGGAGCGCATGGAAAATACCGTCTTCCGCCGTTTTCCCGATCTGCTACGGCCTGACGACCTGGTCGTCTTCAATAACACTCGCGTCTTTCCGGCGCGGCTCTTCGGACATCGCAGCGGAGCCCGCGCCCAGCCGGTCAGCTCGCGCAATCCCGCTTCCCGCGATTTCCTCAAGGGCCGTACCGAGGTGCTGCTCACTCGGCAGGTGGGTCCGAACCGCTGGGAGGCCCTCGTCCGGCCAGGCCGCAAGATCGGCATCGGCGAACGAATCCGTTTTGGCGAGCACGATGACCTTCAGGCCGAGATCGTGGCACGAGGCGAGTTCGGCGAGCGCACGCTGCAGTTCGATGCGGTGCCGGATTTCTTCGAGCGCGTGGAGCGCATCGGCCACATCCCCTTGCCGCCTTACATTGGGCGTGCCGACCAGGCCTCCGATCGCGATCGCTACCAGACGGTTTTCGCCCGCGAGCGCGGTTCCGTCGCCGCTCCTACCGCCGGACTGCACTTCACGCCGGAGATTCTCGAGCGCATCCATGCGCGCGGCATCGAGACCTGCGAGGTCACGCTGCACGTTGGACTCGGCACCTTCCAGCCCGCGCGCGAAGAGCGCGTCGAGGACAATCGCCTGCACACCGAACGCTTCCACGTCTCAGAAGAAACGGCGCGGGCAATCCAGACCGCGATCGCGGCGAGGCGGAGGATCGTCGCCGTCGGAACCACGACGGTCCGGACGCTCGAGTATTGCGCGATGCGGTCCGGCGCCAGCCGCGTGGATCCCGGCGATGGCGAAGCCGACATCTTCATCTACCCGGGTTTCCGGTTTCGCATTGTCGGGGCGCTGCTGACGAACTTCCACCTGCCGCAATCGACGTTGCTGATGCTTGTCTCCGCCTTCGCCGGCCGCGAGCGCACGCTGGCCGCTTATGCGCATGCGGTTGCCTCGCGCTATCGCTTTTATTCTTACGGCGACTGCATGTTCCTCGAATAACCCTCCGCGCGCTCTTCCCATCGAAATGAGCAGGCGTACTTCTTGCCTGGGCCCCGCGTGAATGGGGGCCCGCCGCGTGCCTCCGGAATCTCGGCGTGCCGCGACGGGTGGACGTCGCCAACCCTGTTTCCGGAGCGCTCATGCAGCGAACGGCCGCCGGCCTGCTGATTTTTTTTCTTGTTCTGACGCTAGCCGCGCAGAACCCCGCCGGCCTTCAGTCCGTCTCCGCGCATCCGGTTTCCGTTGCGACCATCACCGGTTTTCGTGACGTTGCGCGCGAACGCGAACTCGAACGCCGCTTTCTCGCTGTTCCCGATACCAAGCTCGCTCGCGAGCACTTGCACTTTCTGACTTCCGCGCCGCACCCTGCCGGCTCCGTCGAGGATCGCGCGACCGCCGAGTACGTCGCGCAGCGTTTCCGCGAAGCCGGCCTGGAAACCGAGATCCGGCCTTACCGCGTGTGGATGAATACGCCGGGCGAACTCAGCGTGGATGTAATCGCTCCCGGCCGCGCTGTCGTGCACGGGCCTACGCGCGAACGCGTCGACGGCGATCCGTACCAGGACGATGCGCGCATTTCTGTTCCTTACAACGCCTACGGGCCGAGCGGCAACGTGACTGCGGACGTGGTTTACGCTAACTACGGCCGTCCGGAAGACATCAAGGCGCTTCAGGACATGCACGTCGACATCCGCGGCAAGATCCTGCTGGTGCGCTACGGCGAGAACTATCGCGGCGTGAAGAGCTTCGTCGCGCAACAGTACGGCGCGGCCGGCGTGCTGATCTACTCCGATCCCGTCGACGACGGCTTCTATCGCGGCGACGTGTATCCGCGCGGGCCGTGGCGTCCGGCGACGGCGGTGGAGCGCGGTTCCATTCAGTACGGATTCGAATATTCAGGCGACCCGACGACGCCCGGCTTCGCCTCCGATCCCAATCTGCCCGAAAGTAAGCGCGTCGCGCCGGGCGCCGACATGCCGCGAATTCCCACCGCGCCGATCTCCTATCACGATGCCGAGCCGATTCTTCGCGCGCTCGCCGGGTCGCAGACGCCGCGCGAGTGGCAAGGCGCGCTACCGTTCACCTATCACGTGGGACCGGGACCGGTTCGCGTGCACCTGGGCATTCAGCAGCACTACGGCTACGTGGTCATCTGGGACGTCATCGGCAAGGTGCGCGGTACGCGCTGGCCCGACCAGGTTGTGATTGCCGGGAACCATCGCGACGCGTGGGTGTTCGGCGCCGCCGATCCCGGTAGCGGCACCGCAGCCATGCTGGAAACCGTTCACGGCGTTGGCGCGCTGCTGAAATCAGGCTGGCGGCCGGAACGCACCATCGTCTTCGCCAGTTGGGACGCCGAAGAGCAGGGCTTGATTGGCTCCACCGAATGGGCCGAAGGCAACGAAGCCGCGCTCGGGCACGCCGTCGCTTATTTCAACGTCGACATCGGCGCTTCCGGGCCGGACTTCCACGCCGCCGCCAGCGGCGCCCTGCGCGACTTCGTGCGCGAGGTCGCGACCGCCGTTCCCAGCCCGAAAGGTGGCACCGTTTATGACAGCTGGAGCGGCAACCGGAGCGCCGCGCTGCATCGCGTTTCGAATCGCCCCGACGCCGAGCCTTCCGTCGATAATCTCGGAGCCGGCTCCGACTACACGCCCTTCATCCAGCATCTCGGCGTGCCCTCGACCGACATACGTTCCGTCGGCCCTTACGGCGTGTATCACTCCGCCTTCGACAATTTCGCCTGGTACACGCGCTTCGCCGATCCCACGTTCGAATACACGCGCGAGATGGCGCAATTCCTCGGCGTCGAAGTCCTGCGCATGGCCGGCGCCGACATTCTGCCCTACGGATACGAACAGTACGGGTACGAGATCGAAAGCTACCTCGACGCGCTGCGTTCCACCGCCGAGCAGGCGCTGGGCGACGACGCCTCCGACTTCGCCGCCGCCGCACAGGCGGCTCGTCATCTCACCTTGGCCGGGGCTCGCATGACGCCATTGCAGCGGCGAGCCGCCACGTCTGACCTCAATGAACGGCTGATCGCCGCCGAGCGCGCTCTACTGCTGCCCAACGGCTTGCCCGGGCGCTCCTGGTACCGCCACGTCATCTATGCGCCGGCGCAGTTCAGCGGCTACTCGGCGCAAACGCTGCCGGGTGTCGCCGCGGCGCTTGAACGCGGTAATTCCCAGCTTGCGCGCCAGCAACTCGCGGCACTCGCCGCCGCCCTCGATCGTGCCGCCGAGGCGCTCGACGGACCGTCGACGCCCACCATCCTCGCCCGCAACCACCGCTGAACATATTCTCTTGGAACCTTTTCACCGCCGGATTCGTCTGTCCTGCGGAGGTGGTTCCATGAAGAACACAGTCGTCCTCATTCTCGCTGTTTTGCTGCTGGCCGCGATTCCCGCATCCGCCCAGCCGAAACCGTCCGAGCCCGCCACCATCCCTGGCTCGTTGAACAAAATGTGGGAGACGGTGGAGAAAGACTTCATCTCGCTTGCCGACGCCATGCCCGAGGACAAGTGGAGCTTCAAGGCGACGCAGGACGTCCGCGCCTTCGGCGATCAGGTGAAGCACGTCGCCTGCGCCAACGAAGCCTGGGGCAAGAAATTACGCGGCGAAAAGAACCTACCGGAACGCTGTGACCTCGGCGGACCGAATCCGGCGAAAAGCAAAGCCGAGGTCATGGCCTACCTCAAGCAGACGTTCCAAATGGTCGATGCCGGCCTCGCGGCCACCAACGCCGGCAACCTGTTGCAGACGCTTTCCGGCCCATATGCCGGCAGCAACCGGCTCGAGGTGCTGAACGCGGCGCTCTGGCACACGACGGATCACTATGGCCAACTCGTCGTGTACATGCGGTTGAACGGCATCGTTCCGCCGGCCAGCCGATAGCCTCGAGCCTCCTTTCTTCCGAGACGCGGTATACCGCGTCTCGGCGCGCCATTTAAACTAGTGGCTTGCCCAAGACACCCAAGTCGAAACCTGAGACGCCCGCCGCCGAAGCCGTAGCTCCCGCTCCCGCCAGCGCCGCCGCTAAAGAAGCAGCTCGCCTCCGCAAGCCCGGCGAAAAGGGACGCGTCTTCCTCATCGACACCATGGGCTTCATCTTCCGCGCGCACTTCGCCATGGCGCGGCAGCGGCCCATGTCGACGCGCAGCGGAGTTCCGACGGCCGCGACCTACGTCTTCATCAACATGCTGCGCAAGCTGCGCGACGACTTCCATCCGGAATACGTGGCCGCGATCTTCGACGTCAGCGGGCCGACGTTCCGCGACGAAGCCGCCACGCAAGTCGCCTCCGTTCGCAAGTTCGACATCAAGACGCAGACGTTCTACGACGTCGAGCACAAAGGCTACAAAGCCGAGCGCCGTCCGATGGATCCCGATCTCGCGCAGCAGATCCCCTACATCCGGCGCGCACTCGAGGCGTATCGCATTCCCATCCTCGAAGCCGAGCGCTACGAAGCCGACGACGTCATCGGCACGCTCGCGCGAGAAGCGGCGGATGCCGGCCATCCGGTCTACATCGTCTCCAGCGACAAGGACATGCTGCAGCTGGTCGGCGATCGCGTGTGCGTCCTCAATCCCCCGAAGGACAACCTCGTCTGCGACGCGGCCAAGGTCGAAGAGCTGCTCGGCGTTCCGCCCAAGCAGGTCATCGACGTCATGGCGCTGCGCGGCGACAAGATCGACGGCATCGAGGGCGCGCCCGGCATCGGCGACAAGGGTTCGGTCGAGCTGATCCAGCGCTTCGGATCGGTCGAGAACGCGCTCGATCACGCGGACGAAGTCGAGCGCAAGACTTACCGCGAATCGTTGCAGAACAACCGCGAGCAGATCCTCTACAGCAAGCGCCAGGTCACCATCGACACCGCCGTTCCCGGCGTGAAGCTCGATCTCGACGGCATGATCGCGCGCGAGCCCAACGCCGACGCGGCGCGTACGCTCTTCACCGAACTTGAGTTCACGACGCTCGCCAAGGACTTCGCGCCGACGGTCGAGCTCGGCGAAACAAAATACACCGACGCGAAGAGCGCAGCTGACGTCGAGGCGGTCCTCAAAGGCGTCTCGCGCGAGCGTCCGCTGGCGATCGCGGTCGAAGCCGCGACGACGCTGCCACTCAGCGCCGCCGAAGAAGAAGAACTCGACGAAGAATCCGGCTCGCTGCCGCTCATGCCTCCGTCGCTGGCCGCGACGCCGAGTGGGCCGGAGAAGATCGCAATTTCGTCGAAGCCCGCGAACGCGGTTGCTGTTGCGCTCGACTCCGCGGCAGGGAAGAGCGCGAAAGAAGCGCTCGCCGATCCCAAGCTGCCGAAGTCGATTCACGATCTCAAAGCCGCGCTTCGTGAGCTTGGTCCGCGCGGAATTGAAATCGCCGGTGTGCACGACGATCCGCTGCTCTACAGCTACCTGCTCGATCCCACGTACTCGTCGCACTCGCTTGAGCAGGTTGCGCTGCGGCGCTTCAACCTCAAGCTCTCCGGATCGCTCCAGGAAGCGGCCGATGTGACTGGGCGATTGACCGAAGTCCTGCGCGGCGAAATCGACGAAGTGGGATTGCGCAAAATCTACGACGAGATCGACCTGCCGCTCGTGCCCGTGCTGGCGCGCATGGAAGAAGCCGGCGTCAAGCTCGACTGCGACGTGCTGCAAACGATGTCGAAGCGCCTGGAGCGCGAAGCCGGCGAGAAAGCGCGCGAGATCTACGAGCAGTCGGGCAGCGAGTTCAACATCAACTCGCCGCGGCAACTCGGCGACGTCCTCTTCAACAAGCTCAACCTGCCCAAGCCGGTGAAATACGGCAAGGGCAAGACGATCTCGACCGCTGTCGATGTGCTCGAAGGTCTCGCCACGGATCACAAAGTTCCGCGGCTGGTGCTTGAGTACCGCCAACTCTCCAAGCTGAAGTCCACCTACGTGGACGCGCTGCCTGCGCTCTGCCGTCGGGAGACAGGACGCCTCCACACGACCTTTAACCAGACGGGAACGGCGACGGGACGCCTCTCGTCGATCAACCCGAACCTGCAGAACATTCCCATCCGCACCGAGCTCGGACGCGAGATCCGCGCGGCATTCATTGCCGAGCCCGGCAACGTGCTGCTGGCCGCCGACTACTCGCAGATCGAGCTGCGGCTGCTGGCACACTTTTCGGAGGACCCGCTGCTGCTCGAAGCCTATCGCCGCGGCGACGACATCCACACGCTCACCGCCGCCGAAGTTTTCGGCATACCGCCGATGGTGATTGACGCCGAACACCGCCGCCGCGCCAAGGCGGTGAACTTCGGCATCGTCTACGGACTCTCGCCGTTCGGACTTTCGCAGCAGCTCGGCATCGACACGAAGGAAGCCAAGCGCTACATCGACGCCTACTTCGAGAAGTACAAGGGCGTGCGCTCCTTCATCGACCGCATGCTCGAAGCGGCGCGCCGCGATGGCAAAGTCGCAACGTTGTTCGGGCGCGTCCGTCCCATCCCCGACATCAACAGCAAGAACGTGAACATGCGCGGATTCGCCGAGCGCACGGCGGTCAACACGCCGCTGCAAGGCACCGCCGCCGACCTCATCAAGATCGCCATGATCCGCATCGACGCTGAACTGCGCCGCCGCAAGCTGAAATCGCGCATGACGCTTCAGGTCCACGACGAGCTTGTCTTCGAAGTTCCGAAGGCCGAGGTCGAGACCATGAAGACTCTCGTCCGCGAGCAGATGGAAGGCGCGCATGAGCTGCGCGTGCCACTGCTGGTCGAAGTTGGCGTCGGCCCAAACTGGCGCGACATGGATTAAATCGCCGAAATCGCCGAAGTCGCCGTAATCGCGAGAGCGGCGTCGGAAATCTGACTTCTTCCACAGTGCATTTCTGTCAATGACGATCGACACCCGGATGGGTAGCAGCCGTCACCGAGACTCTTGCGCTAACTCGCTATGCTCCCAAGATCGATACCCGCACCGGGTACCATTGTGGAACTCGAGCTCTTTGACAATTAACGGATCGGCCGGGATCCCTGACCGCTAAGTCCTTTAGATTTCGGGATCGGCGGGATCAATCCCGGGAGGGGGTACCCCCCACTTCAAATCTGAAATCTGAATTCTGAGATCTGACATCGTTCGCTAGGGATCGACAGGGATCGACCGAGTTAAGTCCTTTAGAAACAAGGATCGAAGGGATCGATCCCTGCGGGCTCCCCCATCAATCCGCGGCGGCGTGCGACTGGACCGACTGGGCGATCTCGGGGAGGAAGACGCAGAATACGGTCCCATGCCGGTCGGGTCTCGAGCAGCTCTTCACGCGGATGCTGCCGCCGTGTTTGCGCACGATTTCGGAAGTGACCCACAAGCCGAGACCGGTGCCGCGCGTTGCCTTGGTGCTGACAAACGGCTCGAACATGCTCGACCGCACGGATTCGGGAATGCCAGTCCCGGTGTCTGCAACGAGCACCTTCACGCCCTTTCGACCTGACCGGTCACGCGCGCGCCGCAAACGGATGTCGATACGGGCGCCAGCGGCGGCATCGATGGCGTTCGTCAGCAGGTTCGAAAACACCTGGCGCAACTCGCCGGCGAAGGCGACGATCGGCGGCACGTCGGCAAAGTCCGTGCGCAGCTCCACCTTGGAGCCGGCAATCTTGTCGCGGTACAGCAGCACAAGCGAGCTGAATATCTCCGGGATCCGGGTCTCCGAGGCCTGGTTGGGTTGGCGATAGAACTTCAGCGTCTCGCTCGCAATCGCGGAAACGCGCGCCAGTTCCGACTCCGCCTGGCCCAGGTACTCGCGCGTGGTTTCCTGCGACGGCGAATTGCGGGCGAGATAGACAAGGTTGATGACGGCTTCGAGCGGATTGTTGATCTCATGCGCGATGGTGGCAGCCAGTCGGCCGGCGACAGCAAGCTTCTCGGACCGGCGAAGCGCTTCTTCGGCGTTGCGCTCCTGCTGGATGTAGTCGCGGATCTCATACTGGCGGCGCCGGGCGCGCAACGCGGTTTGCACCGTGCTGATCAGCGTTTCCGGACGGACTGGACGCTCCAGCTCGAGCGCGCGCACCAGCGGCGCACGCATCTGCCGCCGTCGCTGGCTCTGGGCCGTGACTTCGCCGGAAAGCGTGAGCAGGATGAGTGGAAGATCGGACCAAGCCGGCTGCTTTGCCGTCAACTCGGCCAGCTTCTGGATGTCGGCGGTGCTGAGAGCCTCCTCCGCGATAAGCAAGGCTCCGGCGCCGGAGCTTTCCAGTTCGCGGCAGGCAGCTTCGCAGGAAGGACACTCGAAGGCTTGCATGCCGGCGCGCGACAGCGCCCGGCACAAAAGGCCGGCATCGCGCCCGGTGGGCGCGACTACGAGAACCCGGTCTTCCTTCTGGGATTCACTTGCGCGTGGCGTCTGCTCCGGCGGCAAGATCGGCGTCTCCTCCCATGTATTTCGGCACCCCGGTGAGGACGCCTTCGAACTGCTTCAGCGGTTCTCCGACGCGGATAGCGCCGTTCCCAAACGATAGTTCGCGGATACTGCGCTCGTGGGCGCCGGTCCGTTTCTTTACCACCGATATCGCCTGTTTCACGGCGCCACGCGCCTCGAAATAACGGAACAGGATCACGGTGTCGGCGACATAACTGACGTCGATCGGCGAGCTCATGTTGGTGCCTACGAACCCATGCTGCGCCATGGTCAGGAGGGTCGTCACTCCCATGCGATCCATGTAGGAGATGAGTTCGTGTATCTGCAACATGACCGAGTGCTCACCCGACATGGCGTAGAAGAATCCGTTCAGACTGTCGATGACGATGAGCTTCACGCCGCCGTCGATGGCCTTTCGGACCCGATGGATGAATTCACCGGCGCCCATCTCCGCGGGATCGACTTGGTGAATCTCGATGATTCCAGCTTTGAGCTGGGGCCGCAGATCCATGCCGAGACCGGCGGAGCGGTGAAGCAGGGTGGCAATCGTTTCATCGAAGGAGAAGACGGCGGCTTTCTGACCCGACAGAGCCCAAGCGTAGGCATAGCGGACGGCCACGCTGGTTTTTCCGCAGCCGGCAGGCCCCATGAGCAGGTTGCTTGTCCCGGTGGCCAGGCCGCCTCCGAGCAGGGCGTCGAGTTCCTGGATGCCGCTGGAGGCAACTTGCTGCGCGCGGCCGTCGTGGTGCTCGGCCGCGACGAGGCGCGGAAACACCTGCACCCCGCCGGTCTCGATGGTGTAGTCGTGGTAGCCCTCGCGAAACTTGGAGCCGCGCAGCTTGCGCACCTCGAGACGCCGGCGCGTCGTGCCGTAATCCCGCTCTTCGTTCTGCATCATGATGACGCCGTGAGCGATGCTCTGCAGTTGCAGGTCGTTCTTGTCGGCGGTGCGATCGTCGAGCAGCAGGACGGTGCAATTGCGTCCAGCGAAGAAGCGCTTGAGCGAGAGGATTTGCCGGCGGTAGCGCAGCGGATCGCGCGCCAGCATCCGCAATTCCGACAGGGAATCGATCACCACGCGCGTGGCTTGGATTTCGTCCACCACCTTCAGCACCGACGCCACGGTATCGGCAAGTTCCACCTCGGCCGGATGGAAGACGGTGTACTGCGCTTCCGGCTGCATTTCTTCGCCCTGCGCCGTCATTTCGAAGATGGTGATGCCGTCGAGCGACCAGCCGTGCGACGCCGCAACGCCAAGGAGTTCTCCCCTGGATTCGGACAGGGTTACGTACAGGCCTTTTTCTTTCCGGCGAGTGCCTTCCAGCAGGAAGTGCAGGGCGATGGTCGTCTTGCCGGTGCCGGGGTCGCCTTCAATGAGGTAGAGATGGTTGGTGGGAAGTCCGCCGGCAAGAATGTCGTCGAGCCCGGCGACGCCTGTGGACAAACGTTTCTCGGCCGCGCTAATCGTCTCTGTGATCATCGCGCTCAATTTTGCTCCGGGTGCTGTCGAATGGATGGGCGCTGCCGGGAGTGAAAGTCCGGCCTGATTCGTTTGTTGGATGCACAACCGAAGAGGCCGGGTCGCCTGAGGGCTAAACGAGATTGCGCGCGATGGCGGCGCGGGGCGGAAGTCGGCCCGGTTTACTTGAAGCCGTAGTAGTTCGCGACCTGCTCGCCGATGCGGCCGATGGCGTCTTCGATGGCGTTGCCGATCAACGCGGTCGGCATGCCTTCCCGCATGTCCTGCTTGTCGGTGAAGACACAGATCACGATTTTGTGCTGGCTGTTGATGAGCAGCCCGACATCGTTGGCGACGTAGGGCACGAAGTCGCCGGTCTTGTGCGGCAGTTCGAAGCCGCTGACGTACTTCGGCAGGCGCGTGCGGTAGAGCTGGCCGCGCATCATGTCGAGCATCTGCTCGCTGGCCTGCGGGCTGACGGCTTCGCCGCGGGCGATCTTTTCCAGCAGCCGCCCCATGTCTCGCGGCGACGACAGGCCGAACGGATTCTTGTGGGCGGCGTGAAACTTGACGGCGCTGCCGGCGTCGCGAAGCGCCTTGAACCAGTCGGCGGCATAGCCCGGTGAGTGGATGGAGGTTAGCCCGTACTGCTGCATCAGCGCGTTGACCGCCGGCGGCCCGCCGACCTTGCTGTACATGACGTCGGTGGCGGTGTTGTCGCTGACGATGATCATCAGGGTGAGCAGGTCCTTGATCGTCAGTGACGCGCCTTCGTCGAAACTGCGGATGACGCCGGTGCCGGGACGCTTGTCGGCACTCTTCAGCGTGTAGCGGTCCTGCAACGAGAACTTGCCCTCGCCGATCTGGCGGAACGATTCGACCATCAGCGGGATCTTGATCACGCTCATGGTGTCCATCTGCTCGTCGGCGTTGATGACGATCTCTTCGCCGGTGTCGAGACACTTCACGTAAATGCCCCAGTGGGTGTCGACGCCGGAAGCGATTTGCTCGATGTTCGCCTGCAGTCGCGCGAGGCCCGTGGGCGGCGCAGGTGGCGCGGCGGCCGGACGCTGCGCGGGGTTTTGCGCGAGCGTTGACACAGCAAGGACACACAGGCCAACGAACGGGACGACGATACTTTGGAGTTTCCGCTTCATGACTTTTCTCCGAAGGGCAGCAGTGTAGCAGGCGATCGCGCTAGCGGATCTGGATCGCAGCGGTCGTGCCGGAGTCAGCTCGCGCTGAGGTGAGGAGAGCACTCGTTCGCCAGCGTGTCTCCCCAGCTCTCGCGCACCTCGAGCGCGATGGCAAACGGGAGCAGCGCTTCCTTCGGCTGAAGGCGCGGATCGGGATTGGAACGGGCGAGCCGGTCCTGCTCTGCCGCGGCGAGAAATTCGCGGAAGCCTTCGAGCTCCACGCGCGCCTGGATGCCTTCATCGGTTATGCGCCGCAGCCATCGTGACGGGACGACGTTCATCACCGCCAGAAGGATGACCGTGATGGAGAACGCGAGCGGAGTAAATGGCCGGATCTTCATGGCGACTCCGACCGTGCCCGCGATGGCGAGAGCAGAGAAGGCCAGCGCGAAAATAATCCGCCCGATCGATCCGATGCCGCGCGAAAGATCGATGATCGCGGGAAGCAGCGCGCCGAAGGTCACGATCGAAGCCAGCAGGGCGGTCATGAATTGCGCGTAGATCATCGCGGCAGGGATCGAGCTGGCCGCGCCGGTGGCCCGGGCGAGCAGGAACGACGCAGCCAGCGACGCCAGCATGCCGAGTCCGATGTAGCCGTAATGCGTGGTCTGGTATTTGCCACGCAGACGCGTATCGAGCGCACCGAGGATCGCCATCGAGAGGCCCTGCGCATCGTGGTGCGGATCGAACGCGTCACGCTTGAAGAAGTTGGCGAAGAGCCAGTTCATCGTGGTCTGCTCTTCGGAGGCGAGAGCAGGCGAGTTCTGCGGCGGCCTCTCGACGCGCGAAATCTGATACACGCCGCGGTCGCGGCTGATGGTGATGCGTCCAAGCACCGCCAGTTGCGCAAGCACGCAGGCTACGGTTCGCTCGTCGACGACGCCCTTCCACGCGTAACGAGCCTCGGCGGGCGACATCCCGGCAGGCGGGTCATATCTCGTGACAATGGGAGGAAGCTTCGGCGGGCGACCGGCGCGCGAGATCGCCCAGAGGTAATAGGCGGCGAGCACAACCGGCGCAACCAGGTAGACAGCTTCCATGACTGAGCCATCTATCGCACAGGCGCCAGCGCCAAGTCCATACCAATCCCTGGCGCCGCGGGTTATGCGCCGAGCGCGCGCTGGATGGAGTCGGCGATGCGGTTGGCGATGCGGTGCATTTGCTCTTCGGTGGCGGCTTCGACCATGACACGGGCGAGCGGCTCAGTGCCGGAGTAGCGAACGACGATGCGGCCGTCCTGTCCGATTTCGCGCGTGGCGTCGTCGATGGCGCTCTTGACGTCGGGAACCTGCTCGAGCGGCTTCTTCTCGCGTACTCGCACGTTCTTGATCGTCTGCGGGAAGACGTGGAGGTCAGCGACGAGATCGGCGAGCGACTTGCCTGACGCCGCAACGATCTCGATGACGCGCAGCGCGGTGAGCAGGCCGTCGCCCGTCGTGGATTCGCCGTCGAGGAAGATGATGTGGCCGGACTGCTCGCCGCCGAGGATGGCGCCGGAGCGCCGCATCTCCTCGAGTACGTAGCGGTCGCCGACGGCGGAGCGCAGCATTTTGATGCCACTGGCGCGCAAGGCGGCTTCCAGCCCCATGTTCGACATGGTGGTGGCGACGACGGTGTCGTTGCGCAGCAGCCCGCGGCGCTGCAGGTCGCGCGCGGTGAGGAGCAGCACCGCGTCACCGTTGACGACGTTGCCGGCGGCGTCGGAGAAGAGCGCGCGATCGCCGTCGCCATCGAAGCTGACGCCGAGATCGAAGCCTCCGCGCTTGCGCACTTCTCCGGCAACGATCTCCGGATGCAGCGCGCCGCAGTGGTCATTGATGTTGCGGCCGTCGGGATTGACGTTCATGAACTCGACGCGCAGGCCGCAGGCGTGCATGACTTCGGGCGCAAGTGCGCTAGTGGCGCCGTTGGCGCAATCGGCGAGCACGCGCAAACGCGACAGGTCCGTACTCTTCACCTGCTCGGCGAGCCAGCCGGCATACGACTGGTGCAGCGCCTGGAATTCCGGCGGCGCCGACTGCGTCGCCTTCTCCTTCTCGAGATGAGTGAAGATTTCCTGCTCGATGGCGTGTTCGGTGTCGTCGCTGAGCTTGAAGCCGTCCGCGCCGAAGACCTTAATTCCATTGTCCTGCCACGGATTGTGCGAGGCCGAGATGACGACGCCCGCGGCGAATCCCTTGGTGCGCGTGAGGTATGCGACGCCGGGCGTGGTGATGACGCCGGCGCTGGCGGACTGCACACCGGCGGTCGCGAGCCCGGCAGCGAGCGTGCCGGCGATCCACGGGCTCGACTCGCGCGTGTCCATGCCGATGACGACACGCTGGTCACGATTGGTGCCCAGGTGCGCGCCGAGCGCATGCCCGATGGTGAACACGGTTGCCACGTCGAGCGGGAATTCTCCAGCGACGCCGCGGATGCCGTCGGTGCCGAACAGTTGACGCGTCTTGGGCGGCTGCTGCGATTGCGAGGTCAACGTTTCGCTCCGGATTTCGATGGCGCCTGAGGCTTGCCGGTGGTGACGGTCACGCGCACCTGGGCGGGAGTGGAAACGCGCACCAGCGGATCGGTGACGTAACCGCTCACGGTAAACGTCGCACTGCCGCTCACGCCGCTGACGTCGACCGGGTCGGTGAGAACGGCATTGATGCCTTCCACGCGCTTTTGCGGGCCGGTCACATTGGCGACGGCGGGATCGGAAATTACGGACGAGATTTCCAGGCCCTGCTCGGGAGCGCCGACCACGCGAGGCTCAACGGCGACCTGGCGCGTCACCCGCCGGTCGAATCCGAGATGAACCTGCGAAGGAATCACCTGCACGACTTCGACGCCTCGCGGCGCGCGAATCTGGCCGCTTGCGAGTTCGAAGGTGCGCTCGCCGAACCCGATGCGAACTTCGTTGAGGCTGATGGTGGGATGGAGGTCGGACGGATTGACCTGGCGCACGAGACGCTGCGGGCCGCGGATCCAGATCTGCACGGCGGGAATCGATTCCGAGGTGATCGCCAGATCGGCGGGGACGTGGGTGAATTCAACAGGAACGGTGTGAGCGATTTCGTCGACCGGCTCGCGCGCGATTCCGTTCCACAGCAAAATGGCGCAAGCCAGCGAGAGCAGCTTGAGGCCGAAGTTGTGGAAGACGTATTTGCGCAGGAATCCCACTCAACGCTCCTGGTCGAAGGCGCGCTCGCCGCGCTTGGCGGCCGAGCGTCGCGGGGAAGAGCCGTTGTCCTCGGGGACGTCGGCGGGGAAGCTGTCGATGTCGGCGGGCAGGACGTCGCGCGCCTCGTCTTCGAGCAGCGTTTCGCCGGCCACGATGGGCGCCGGCATCGGCGGTAAAGTTCGATGCAGCAACTCGCCCAGGCGGATGCGCAACTGGTCGGCGGTGATGTCGCGCTCGATCTTGCCGGCGACCGCCAGCGAGATGGCGCCGGTTTCCTCGGAGCAGATGACGGCGACGGCGTCGGTTTCCTCGGTGATGCCGATGCCGGCGCGGTGGCGCGTGCCGAGTTGCGTGGACAGCACGGGATTCATCGACAGCGGGAGGAAGCAGGCGGCGGCGGCGATGCGGTCCTTCTGCACGATGACTGCGCCATCGTGAAGCGGCGCGCTCGGGCGGAAGATGGTGGCCAGCAAGTCGTAAGAGAGCCGCGCTTCCAGCGGGACACCCGACTCGATGTGGGTGCGCAGGCCGATGTCACGCTCGATGACAATCAGCGCGCCCGTCTGGCTCTGCGAGAACTGGTTGCAGGCGAGCACGATGTCGTCGTAGACCTCGCCTTCCGCGAAGTCGCCGCGGGAGAAGGTGAGCTTGCGGCCGAGTCGCGCCAAGGCCTGGCGGATCTCGCCCTGGAACACAACGATGAACGCGAACACCGCGTAGGGCAGGGCGGTGGTGAAGAGCCAATTGACGGTCGTCAGCTGCGAACGCCTCGCAAGATAGAAGGCGAGCGCAACCAGTGCGACGCCGACGGCGATCTGCCAGGCGCGCGTGCCCTTGATGAGCGCAAGGAATTGATAGATCACGACGGCGACAACAAGGATGTCGATGGCGGCAAACCAGCCATCGCGGCTTCCCCAAACGGGGAGGGCCGCCGACAACCCGGAGCATCGCGCAAACAGGAGCGCCGTCACACACCTCTCCTAACGCCCCGGACCAAAAGTCCGGACTAGGTATTCTAAAGGCAGATGAGGATTGCCGATGGAGGATTGCGGATTCAGAAGACGAATCAGGGTTCGGTCTTCTTGACGGTCAAATCGGCTGAGCCGCTGTGGAAGCGGGCTTTGACGGCATCGCCGGGGGCAAGCTGACTGGCGACCTTGACCGCATTTCCCGCGGGATCGAAGACCACCGCATAACCGCGTTCGAGGACTTTGACCGGCGACAGGCTATCGAGCCGAGCGGCCAGCGCGTCGACGCGCGCGTGCTTCAGCGCCAGCACCTGGCGGGTGGCGGAGAGAAGCGAAGTGGAACGCAGATCGACATCGCGGCGCGTGGCGGCGAGCGTGCGTCGCAGGTCGTACTGGTGAATGCGTCCGGAGCAGAAGTCGAGACGGCGGTGGAACTGGCGCAGGCGTCCGCGCTCAAGTTCGGCAAGCCGGTAGGTGAACTCGTCGAGGCGCTGCTGTCGGCGACCAATGAGCTGCCGGATGGCGGCGAAAGCGCCGTGCTGGGCGCGCTCCGTCAGTTCCTTTTGTGCGATGAGGAGCCGATACCGCGTTGCACGGGCGAGGCGAGCACGCATCGACTCCACTTGCTCTTCGATTTCTTGTCGCGTACGGATCACAAGTTCCGCGGCCGCTGACGGCGTGGGAGCGCGCAGGTCGGCGACGAAATCGATGATGGTGAAGTCGGTCTCGTGTCCGACGGCGGAGATGACGGGGATCTCGGACGCCGCCACGGCTCGCGCAAGGGCTTCGTCGTTGAAGGCGGCCAGGTCTTCGATGGAGCCGCCGCCGCGAGTGACGATGATGACGTCGACCGCGAAACTTTCCTGCGAAGCAGCGCGATTGAAGAACTTGATGCCCGCGGCGATTTCGGACGGAGCGGCTTCCCCCTGTACCTGCGACGGCCAGATGAGCACGCTGGCGCTGTGATGGCGGCGATGCAGGATGTTGAGAATGTCCTGCAAGGCGGCCGCGCGAGGCGAGGTCACGATGCCGATGCGGCGCGGCAGCGAGGGAACCGGCTTTTTGCGGGCAGGATCGAAGAGGCCTTCGGCGGCGAGCCGCTGCTTGAGCTGCTCGAAGGCGATTTGCAGGGCGCCGGCGCCCTTGGGTTCGAGGTACTCGGCGCTGAGCTGGAGTTCACCGCGCGCGTCATAAACCGTGACACGGCCGCGAGCGATCACCTGTTGGCCGTTGTCCGGCTTGAAGCGCAGGAGCCGCGCCTGCGAGCGGAACATGACCACGCGCAGCTGCGCTCCGCCGTCCTTCAACGTGAAGTAAAGATGACCGGACTCGGCTGGACGCAGATTGGAGATCTCGCCTTCGATAAAGACGTCCGTGTACTCGCGCTCCAGGCGCGTGCGCACCGCGCCGACCAGGTCCTGCACCGTCCAGATGCGTCGCGCGGGCGCATCGAAGGAGAAACCGAGCTGGTCCTGCAAACTCACGAAGGGAAGTGTAATCGGGGAATCGGGTAATCGGGTAATCGGATCAGCGCTGAAAGCGCCCGGCGATCCAGAAGATCAGCGACAAGACCGCGCTGAGGACGATGCAGGTGACGATCGGGAAGTAGAAGCTGGTGTTCTTGCCGCGGTAGACGATGTCGCCGGGAAGACGGCCAATGGGCAGGTTGGCGCGACCGGCGACGAGCACGACGACACCGGCGATTACGATGACGGCGCCAAGAACAATGAGGGCTTTGCCGAGATCGGCCACGCCCTCATTCTAATTCCTGGTTGTCATAGACACGCGGCATGCCGCGTCTCTACATCGAGAGTTACTCTTCTACGCTGACCACGTTCAGCACTTCTTCCACCGTGGTCACGCCTTCCTTAAGCAGGATGGCGGCGTAGGCCTTGAGGTCGAGCATGCCGTTGCGGATGGCCGCCTCGGTAATCTGCTCGGTGGTTGCACCCTTGGACACCAGGGCGCGCAACTCGGCATTCATCTTCAGGACTTCGTAGATGCCGACGCGTCCCTTGAAGCCGCCGTTGTTGCAGGCATCGCAGCCCTTCTTCCGGTAGAGCATGATCTTCTCGCCCGGTTCGCGAGGGATGCCCATGAACTTGACGGTCTCGTCATCCGGCTCGTACTGCTCCTTGCAGACCTTGCAGAGCCTGCGCGTAAGGCGCTGCGCCATGACGCCGACGGTCGAGGCCGACATCAGGAACGGCTGCACGCCCATTTCGCCGAGACGAGTGAACGACCCGGCGGCGCTGTTGGTGTGCAGCGTGGTGAACACCATGTGTCCGGTGAGCGCGGCTTCCACGGCGATGTGCGCGGTTTCCTTGTCGCGGGTCTCGCCGACGAGGATGACGTCGGGATCCTGGCGGAGGAAGGCGCGCAGCACGCGCGCGAAGTCCATGCCGATGTCCTTGTGCGTCTGCACCTGGGTGATCCCGGCCAGGTCGTATTCGATCGGGTCCTCGGCGGTGGAGATGTTGACGGCCGGGTCGTTGATCTCCGCCAGCGCGGAGTAGAGCGTGGTGGTCTTGCCGGAGCCGGTTGGCCCGGTGACGTACATGATCCCGTAAGGCGCATTGATGAGCTCGCGCACCAGCTCCAGCGTCGGCTTGTGCGAGATGAGCAAGTCGAGCCCGAGCGTGGTGTTCGACTTGTCGAGAATGCGCATACAAATCTTCTCGCCCCACTTGGCGGGGACGGTGGAAACGCGGAAGTCGATCGGTTTTCCTTCCATGTTGACGCTGATGCGGCCGTCCTGCGGCATGCGCTTCTCGGAGATGTCGAGCTTGGAGAGGATCTTGAGGCGCGAGATCAGGCCGAGCTGGACCTTCTTCGGCAGGGCTTGCACCAGCTGGAGATTGCCGTCCATGCGGAAGCGCACGTTGACGCCGGTTTCCTGCGGCTCAATGTGGATGTCGCTGGCGCCCTTCTTGATGGCGAGACCGAGAATCGAATTGCCCAGGCGGATGATGGGCGCGTCTTCGGAAGCGCTCATCAGGTCGGCCTTGCTCTCGCCGGCGCCCGAGGCGTCGTCCGCCGACTCCTCCGCCATCTGCAAATCGCGGATCAGTTCCGATTGCAGCGTGTCGGCCGTCACTTCCAAGCTTGGCGCGGCTTGGGTGGACGCCTGCGCTTCGGCTCCGGCGGCTGCGCTCTCGTCTTCCTTCTTCGTCATCGCGAGGTAAGTGGTGGTCATGAACCTGCGGAAGTCATCTTCCGTGACTACCACCGGCTCGATGAGCACGCCCTTGATGACGTGGCGCACATCGTCGAGCGCGAGGATGTTGTTGGGATTCGTCATCGCCAGCGTCAGGCGGTTGTTGCAGAAGGCGATGGGCAGGATCTTGTGCTGGTTGACCATCGTGAGCGGAACCAGCTCGAGCACGCGGGGATCGATGTTCATCTTCGACAGGTTGATGAACTCCACGCCCACCTGCTGGCTTGCGACCTCCAGCCGCGCAGCCAGGATGCCGGTCAGCGCCAGCCCGATCTGCGGGTAGTTCATCAGCAGGTCGTGAAAATCCTTGTGCTCGAGCACCGCGCAGGTCACGGCTTCCGTGGAAACCACGGTCGCGGTGCGGGGCTTGGCGGTGAGCAGCGACATTTCGCCGAAGTTCTGTCCCGGGCCCATCTCGGTAAGCAGGAAATCGATGCCGGTGGTGG
>Ga0157369_10002137_pt1 | contig 23838 bp, 20 predicted proteins | sample C25metaG_FD_113461 | JGI IMG/M metagenome (GOLD analysis project Ga0157369, IMG submission 113461) | Corn rhizosphere microbial communities from Kellogg Biological Station, Michigan, USA - C2-5 metaG | ecosystem: Host-associated > Plants > Roots > Rhizosphere > Soil | place: USA: Michigan... | reverse complement strand
CGCCGTATGAAAGCAATATTCTGTATTTGAAAGATTATACCGAGAGTAGCGGATCATACAAATTTTTACATAAAGATTATCTTGGAAGTATTTTGGCCATTAGTGATGAGGCCGGAAATACATTAGAGCAAAGACATTATGATGCGTGGGGACAATTTACGCATCTGAAGGTTGGTTCACAGTCTATGATTGTAGGAGTACAACAAGTAACAGATTATTTAGCTAGCAATAATCTGTTGTTAGATAGAGGTTACACAAGTCATGAGCATTTTTCAGAGGTAGGATTAATTCATATGAATGGCCGTTTGTACGATCCATTATTGAAAAGGTTTCTGAATGCTGATGAGAATATACAAGATATGTTCAACACACAGAATTATAACAAATATGGCTATGTATTGAACAATCCGTTAATGTATAATGATCCGAATGGCGAATTTATTTGGTTTTTAGCAGCAGCTTGGGCGGCATCGCATATATTTGCTGCAACAGTAATAACAGGAGCAGTAATTGGAGCAGCTCTAGGAGCAGGAATGTATATGATTCAAGCAGCCCTATCAGGTAAATGGAATTGGGGAGGTTTTGCTAAATCTATTTTATTTGGAGCTGTTTCAGGGGCAGCGGGAGGAGCTGTTGGAACATTATTTACTGCAGGGTCATTAATGGCTTCGGCTATGGCAGGAATGGCAGGAGGAGTATCCCAAGGTATATTAAATACTTTTGTTAATGGAGCAAGTGCAAATGGAATTTGGCAAGGGGCAATAACTGGATTTTTAGGAGGAGCAGCAGGAACAATTGGAGGAGGAACTTTTGGAGAAAACATGGCTTGGGGAACGGGAACAGGAGCTTTAGTTGGCGGTGTTAGTTCATCATTATCAGGAGGTAATTTTTGGCAAGGAGCAATAACAGGAGCAATAACAGGAGCCGCATTCGCAACTATAACTTCTGGAATTGAGATGGTTAGAAATTATAGAGACGGATATGGGTTCAAGACAAATTCAGGAGTAGTTAATAACCTAGTTAATCAAGCAAATGCGGGTGGCAAAATAGACGCTGTAGCGGCACAAAAAGCAATTGATTTTGCACAAAAAAGATATGGATTAGGTAATATGAGTATGGAATATGACAGTACCTTGGATGATTGGGGAAGCACTAATGTTGATACTGGAAATATAAGAATAGGTGATAGTGCATTTAGTTCTGCTTCGATGTTTAAGGCAACCATTTCTCATGAATATTATCATTCTGCTAACGATAGAAATTATGATATGAAAACAGGAAAATATAGTTGGAAAGGTACACGTAGATTCAATCCAGATGGTCAGATTGGATATGAAGGCGAAATTAAACTTGCAGGTAAATTGCATACCGGATGGAGTGCATTAGGTGCCAAAGTAAAAGGCGAAGCCTTGAATCAAATATGGACGAACAAATCATTTTTTAATAAAATATTTAGTACAATTCCTAGCAGATTTTAATATGAAACATTCGATTATGATTGCTTTATTCTTGCTTATTAGCTGTCATTCAGTTAATTTAAAAGAAGATTTGATTGACGCTAAAATCAATTGTTATCTAAAAGGAAAAGATGTATTTATTACATTTATTAACAATAACAATGCTCCATTATTAATTAAAAGACCTTGTATGGCAAATGCTTATGTTGATATACGGCATAACGATAAGTCGCTACCAATTAAAATAAGAATAAAGGTAGACCCTAATTGTATGCTTCCTGCTTATCAACTAAAAGCTAAAGATTCTGTAACTTTTAAGTATAATTATAAAATTGATGATTTATATGATTTAGAGAAAAATAATAAATATGATATGTTTATAGAGTATTATATTTATGAAAATAATAGACTTAAACAAAAAATTTTTAGTGATAAATATAGTTTTGTTAATTAAAAACTATATGTATTTCTATTCAAAAAAGAGTATCAAAATCGATACTCTTTTTTACATTAGAGGAAGTTCCAAAACTTTAGAATAAAATAATTTTAACAGAAAGTCTAAAATTCACTGGATCTAATTATTCATTAAAATAGTCAACTATTGTTTTGAATTATAAATCACAAGAAACATATCGGGAAAATAAGACGGGATTTTTTTATATAGAATCACAATCTTTGAAGTTTGGATTATTTTGTAGAAAGGGAATATTTCAATTTTCACAGATGACAAAAACGCTGTTATTTTAAAAATACTGATAAAAAACCGTTTCTTTTTGAAAAACGGTTATAAAATGATTATCAAGGGTTTTTCTTCATATCTCGTTTTTCTTATTTTAAACTTTCGTATCGTTGCTGATGGTGCTGTCGATTCATTTTTATCTAAAGTACTTATGATGTTTTTCGTAATGGTAAATTTTATATTCTGAATAATTTCTATTCTATTCTTGCGGGGCAATCTGATTTCGTTCCTGCGGAATGCCGTGAGTCTGGTGGATGAAATTTCATCATTTAAGGCGATATTATGTAAAAAAATGTGCTGCAATATGAATGTCGCAGCACATTTTGTTATATCGAAAAGTCATTAACTTTAAAAATTGTAATTCGTGAAGGCAAATAAATATTGACCACTTGTGGTCATTATAAAAAAATTTAATTTTGAGAGCCTGCAATATCTAAAACAATTCTCCCATCAATCTGCCCTGCTTTCATTTTGTCAAAAACTTCATTGATCTCTTCTAATTTTGCAGAAGTCACAGTGGCTTTTACCAGACCTTCATTGGCGAAATCCAAAGCTTCCTGCAAATCCTTTCTTGTTCCAACAATGGATCCTCTCACGGTAATCCTTTTAAGAACAGTCTCAAAGATCGGTAACGGGAAAGATCCAGGCGGAAGACCATTAAGTGCAATTGTTCCTTTTCTTCTCAGAACATCTATCCCTTGTTTAAAGGCAATTGGAGAAACGGCAGTGATCAATGCACCGTGCATTCCTCCAACTTCTTTGTGAAGATATTGTCCCGGGTCAGTTTCTTTTGCATTCACGACCAGATCAGCACCCAGTTTTTTAGCCAGTTCCAGTTTATCATCTGATACGTCAATAGCTGCAACGTGCATTCCCATTGCTTTCGCATACTGAACGGCAACATGACCCAATCCGCCAATTCCTGATATGGCAACCCATTCGCCAGGTTTTGTTTCTGTCTCTTTTAATCCTTTGTACACGGTAACACCCGCACAAAGGATCGGAGCAATTTCAAGGAAGTTTGTATTCGATTTCAAATGTCCTACATATCTGGAGTCTGCGATCACATATTCTGCAAACGCACCATCTACACTGTAACCGCCGTTCTGCTGTGACTCACAGAGTGTTTCCCATCCTGTAATACAATACTCGCAGCATCCACAAGCAGAATATAACCAGGGAACTCCCACTGCATCACCTTCTTTCACCATAGCTTCCGGTCCGCAGGCCACCACTATTCCCACACCTTCATGTCCGGGAATTAGTGGCATTTTGGGTTTCGCAGGCCAGTCACCGTCGACAGCGTGTAAATCTGTGTGGCAAACACCGCAGGCAATAACTTTTACCAATACTTCATATCGTCCGGGAACTTTTACAGGGACTTCCATAATTTTCAATGGCTCACCGTAACCCTGTACGACAGCCGCTTTCATTGTTTTTGGGATCATAATTTAATTTTTTATTAGATTATTATTTGATATAAGAAGTTATACCGTATTTGCAGGAAAATTTCAACATTTTTGACTGAAGACCTAACCAATGGAAATGCTTATATACTCATGATATATAAATGTTTTTTTATTGATAATCAAAACATTTTGTTAAGGCTAAGTTAGACCTATATACTATTCGTCTGGTAGCAAAATCGTCCAAAAAAATAGTAGTATCATACATTTATAATAGTGGTTTAATTATTAATTATTCAGCAAAATGGGTGACCAGATTTTAGATGACGGTCCAAAGACATAAAATTTAGTATTTGAAAACAATTCTGGTTTCAAAGAAGCCTTATTGAAAAGGTCTGAAATTATTTACTTTTTTTAAGATACAATTTGCTTTATGTAAATCTTTTGTTCTTATTTTAAGTAAGAAAGCAAATTTTTTTTGCTTTATCAATAGTTGGTGGTAATGTTAAAGAAACAGCCTAAGGGAAACCATGAACTTATATTAGAGATATTTTATTCATTCCAGTCCTTGGTAATCCAATCTCGAATTCCTGCGGATATGGCTTACGGGATGTCATACTTACATCCTCGCGAAGGCTCCTTTCGATTTCAAGGGATTTTTCTTTGTCCATTGAATATCGCGGATCGGCAATGAGAGGCATCTTTGCCATTTTTGTAATAGTGACTGTCGGGAAATAGTAGTCAACCTCCACAGTACCTAATAATAAATAAATTCCTCCTTCTTTGAAAGGAAATTTTTTGAGACTATCTGGAAAATGAGCCGTATCAAAATACTGTCCCTCTGCATCGATCCAGGTCCCGAAATACATATCGTCTTTTTTACCGGGATAATTCTTTTTTTTAATCGGAACATGTTTTCTTGAAATCAGATATGCCAACATTTTTACCTGTCTTTTGTGATAGGTAAGCAGATCTTTCACCATGACATGACCTCTGTATTTTGTTTTGAGCAGGTCGAATATGGAATGTGATACAGGAAAGCCCAATATCTCTATCTCATCAAAAGCATCTTCGAACCGGTTCCTCTGAATAAGGGGCAAATGATACTTCTTTTGAGGCTCGTCAAATAATGAAATCATTTTGGTCTTATATTGGCCTTTGGAGAATAGAAATCTGGCCTCGATCAGTAATTCATGCTTTTGTTTCCCTGTGAACCTGAAAGCCCCGACAAAGATCAATATTTGCAAAGTTTCTATACCGATATTGACCCTTTTGACAAAATCCTCAAGTGACCTGTAATCCCCATTGATCTTTCTATCCTCAGGAATAAACTGCTTGACCGTTGCCTCCAATTTTTCGATATGCATCAGACCTAAGTAAACATCCGGTCCATAGACCGTTGTCTGAAATTCGCTGAGGTTGACACAGGGATTATGAATGGTAGCTCCGGACATCTTAGCTTCGTGAACATAAACTTCCATTCTGTAAAATCCTCCTCCGTTGTTAATTGCAGATACCATAAATTCAATAGGATAATAAGCCTTCAAGTAAAGGCTCTGATAACTTTCCACCGCATAGGAAGCTGAATGTGCCTTACAGAATGAGTATCCTGCAAAAGATTCAATCTGGCGGTAAACTTCCTGAGACAATTGTTCAGGGTGCCCTTTCTTCTTACAGGATTCAAAAAAATCATCTTTTAATTTCTGTAAAGCTGATAATGAACGGCCTTTACCGCTCATAGCTCTTCTTAATACATCGCCATTTTCAGCTGAAACGCCGCCGAAATGCATGGCGATCTTGATCACATCCTCCTGATAGACCATAATGCCATAGGTTTCGCCTAATTCTTTTTCGAATACTTCATGAAAATATTCAAACTGATCAGGATGATTATGCCGAAATATGTATTCCCGCATCATACCGCTTTGCGCCACACCTGGTCTGATAATGGAAGAGGCAGCAACCAATACCTTATAGTTATCGCATTTTAGTCTTCTCAATAATCCACGCATTGCAGGCGATTCAATATAAAAACACCCAATAGTTCTTCCAATGCTCAGGAACTCATTGCATCTGGTCTCACCCTTTGAGATTCTTGTATCTTCGATATCTATGGTAATACCTCTTTTTTGTTCGATCAGTTTCACTGTGTCCTTTATAGTTCCCAGACCTCTTTGAGAAAGGATATCAAATTTTTCAAGGCCTATATCCTCTGCCGTGTACATATCGAACTGTACAATTGGGAATTCCTTTGGAGGAAACTCTAATGCAGAGTAATTCGTGATCGGTTCCTCGGAAATCAGGATGCCACAGGAGTGCATGCTTCTTTGGTTGGGAAAGCCTATCAGTAATTTTTCATACTTATAGATCTCCTGAACAATGGAATTCTGATCGTGATGTTCTTTTGGTCTTTTGGAAAGTTCATCCAATTCATCCTTTGGAAGGCCGAATACTTTACCCAGTTCTCTGAATCTTGATTTGCTTTTAAACTCGACATTGGTACCGCAAAAGGCAACGTGATCTTTTCCATATTTGCTAAAGATATATTCCAAAATAGTATCCCGATTCTTCCAACTCCAGTCCAAATCAAAATCTGGAGGTGTTTTCCTGTTGAGATTCAAAAATCTTTCAAAATAGAGGTCCAGCTCCAACGGACATATGTCGGTGATCCCGATGCAGTAGCTCACAATGGAGTTAGCACCGCTTCCTCTGCCGACATGCATAAAACCCATCCGATTGCTGTACTGGACGATATCCCAAGTGATCAAAAAGTAGCCGCAAAAATTCAGTTGATCAATCACTTCGAGTTCTTTATCTACTCTGGTTTTTGCCTGTAAGTTCTCATCAGAATATCTTTTGCTTAAGCCTTCATAAGCTAATTGTTTCAGCAGTTTGAAATCACGCTCTTTGCTGTCTGTATAATATTTTTTATTTTTAGGTGTTTTACAATCAAAATCAAAACTGCACCCATCTACAATATATTTGGTATTCTCAATAATCGGCGGATAAATTTTATATTTTTCCAAGAGCTGTCTTTTACCAATAAAAGTCTCATTATCTTTACAATGGTCGTCTTTTGTCAGCTTGGTAAGTAACGTATTACCTGCTATAGCCCTCAATATCTTGTGCAATCCATATTCTTCTTCTGTGTTAAAAGTTACAGGATGCAGGATAATCATTTTATGAATCAGCTTTTTTAATTCAGGTCTCATCAAAAGGTTTAGCTCATCCTGTCTGATCCCGATAAATTCATGTTCAAGCAGATTTTCAGGAACGTTGTGTAGCGGATAAATCACAAAACTATCTTCGAGTGCAGGATTAGTTTTAGGTATCTCAGCCCCTTCACAATTATATTCAGTTAAAAGCCTGTTCACTTCTGCAATGCCTTTTGGATTCTTGGCAAGACAGATATAATACTGTTCATCATCAACCCGTACATCAACACCCACGATCGGTTTGATACCCGCATCCTGGCAAAGTTTATAGAATTGATAGATACCGGTCACTGTATTAATGTCGGTCAGTGCCAAAACCTTCAATTCATGATCGACAGCCAGCTGGACCAGATCTTCAACAGAAATAGTCCCAAAACGTAAGCTGTGATAAGTATGACAATTGAGAAACATAAATTATTTATTTTAAAAAGCCTGATGCTCTGCCAACACTGGAAGTTCCAAATCTGTTCTTGATCTTGTCCATCGTTTCATATAATGAGATGAGCTCTTCCGTATCTTCAAAAAGATCCATTTGATGACAGCCGTGGACGAGTCCTGTGAACTTGATGCCGATCAGACGGATTCTCATCCTTCTCGTAAAGAGTTTTTTAAAAAGTTCCAATACATATCTGAATAAGGTGTGGTCAGCTGAGGTGTAAGGCACTCTGCACTGCTTGATTTCGGTGTCGAAATTGGAATATCTGATCTTTACGGAAACCGTTGAGGTCAGCCATTTTTCATGTCTTAGCTGATAACAAAGCTTTTCAACCATTCCCGATAGAATGCTTCTGATCTGTTGGATATCGATGGTATCCTGAGCAAATGTATCCTCAGTGGAGATCGACTTTCTATCGGAATAGGGGACAACGGGACTTTCGTCAATGCCATGGGCTTTTTTCCACAAGGTTGTTCCGTTCTTACCTACCAATTCCTGTAATACGTCAACTGGCATTTCAGAAAGGGTCTTTATTGTTCTGACCCCTAATCTTGAAAACAGCTGGAAGGTCTCAGGTCCGACCATAGGGATTTTCTTTATGGATAAAGGATCTAAGAAATTTTGAATATAGGCTTCTTTAACTTCAAATCTTCCGGTAGGCTTTGATTCACCTGTCCCTATTTTAGAAACCGTTTTATTTGTTGATAGTGCAAAACTTATCGGTAAACCGGTATTTTTTGTGACGGCATCTGCAATTTTATTTGTCCATTGGTAACAGCCGTAGAATTTATCCATTCCAGACAGGTCGAGGTAAAATTCATCAATGCTGGCTTTTTCCAGTACTGGTATATTTTCCTGAATAACCTCTGTCACCAGATGGGACATGTTAGAATAGTGCTCCATGTCACCTTTGATTACTCTGGCCTCAGGACACAATCGCAAAGCCATTTTGATTGGCATTGCGCTTCTAACGCCAAAATATCTCGCCTCATAAGAGCAGGATGCTACGACACCACGATCTCCACCTCCTATGATCACAGGCTTTTTCTCCAATTCGGAGTTTTTCAGCCGCTCACAGGAGACAAAAAATGTGTCCAGATCCATATGTGCAATTGCTCTTTCCATTGTACAAACTTAGTTACGTTTTGAAACAAATTTTGTATTTTTGTTGTCTAAAATTGTAACAATGTCAAAATTCTCTGATAACATCGTGTTCCTGAGAGGTAAGAAAAATATGACTCAGCAAGAGCTGGCAGATCTGTTAATTCTTACCCGATCCAGATATGTCGCCTATGAATATGGAAGAACAGAACCTCCGATTGAAATATTGCTTAGGATTTCAAAATTCTATAACATCAGCATTGACCTTTTGTTAACTGTAGATGTTAGAAAATTTTCAGTCGATGAGATTATGGAACTTCCCGATAATAGAATCGTTCTTCCTATTAGAGTTGATCAGGATGGAAATGATCAGATTGAGATTATTCCTCAAAAAGCTTCTATGGGTTACTTAAACGGCTATGGAGATCCGGAATACATAGAAAGTCTGGAGACCATATCGTTACCCTTTTTAAAAGGAGGTAAGTTCAGGGCATTTCCCGCTGACGGAGATTCAATGCCTCCCTATAAGAATGGAACCTACATCGTAGGAAAATATGTCGAAAATCTTTCGGACCTGAAAACAGACAGAACTTATGTTTTCATCACGACCAATGATGGCATTAGTTACAAAAGATTTCAGTTTCACGAAGCAGATGGTATTTGGGTTAAGGCTGACAATCAATTTTATGAGCCTTACAAAATTCCATTGCCTGAAATTAAAGAAATCTGGGAATTTGCATGCAGCATTAGTACAAAGGAATACGAACCTGATGAATTTTCAGAACATCATATTCAAAATTTTATAACTGAGATTAAAACTGATATAAAGCATATCAAAGAAAAAATTGGAGATAAGAATTAAATTTATTTTGAATAAAAACTAATTGTAGATTATGACTCAGTTAAGTTTATTTGAAGCAGAAGAATTTTATGAATTTCCAAAAGACCTTTTGGAATATAAAGAGAATTTCCTGAGCACTCAAGAAGCTGATCTTCTTAAAGATAAACTGCTTCAAACTGCGCCTTGGGAACAGCGCACTCAGAAAATGTATGATAAGATGGTATTGACTCCACGTTTGACAGCATGGTATGGCGATGTAAAATCGTACGTCTCAGCAGACAATAATATTACTAAATGTAATGAATGGACTCCAGAACTTATTTCTTTGAAAGAAAGAATTGAAAAAGAATTCGGCTATCAGTTTAATGGTGTACTTCTTAATTTATATCGCGATAACAACGATTCTGTTGCTTGGCATAGAGATAAGGAAAGTAGATATGGGAAACGACCTGTTATTGCTTCTATTAGCCTGGGACAAACACGGAATTTTGATTTCAGAAAAAAAGACCACCATCAGAGTAAGTATGGCTTACCACTTCCTCACGGTTCACTACTGATCATGAAAGGTGATCTGCAGGAGAATTGGGAACACCGTATTGCCAAATCTACTGTATCTATGAAGGAACGTATTAATTTGACTTTTCGATTGGTGAGGGAAAAGTGATCAATTAAAAAATAGGGATGCCGTTTAAAAGACTTTAATAAAAACCTAATTTTTTATTTTTATCTGCGAAGACCACAAATGCTTCCAGGTTCTGAAGTGGCATAATAATTCCCATGTGGCAAAGTATTACAACAGGAGTCGGAATACAGTTTCCAAATGGCGAAAAACCTTTCTTTGTCGGATCATCAAACTGGACATCAATGTTGACTGCCGGGTTATCAATGACAAGTTTTGTTTCCCTGATGGCTTCTTTTTGAGCGTTGATGTCTTTATTTATTTTTGGAATAATTGTTTTGTTGATGAGTCCGTAAATGAAAAAATAGCTTGCAATTTTCTTGATTTTGCTATAGTTCAAAGCCGTTTTCATTTCCTGAGGTCAGTTTGCAGTTCTGCTTCTTTCTCTTTTTTTGTGAGCTAGAATTATCTTTTTTGTAGACTTTGTACAATTTTGTTTGCAGCAGTATCGCAGAAATCAAGACCGGAATAATCGGGATTCAAACCTCCGATAAATGGAACTGCCATAATAAACAAATTGCTGATGATTTCTCCATACTTATTGAGGGACTGAAAGTAATCATTAATTTCCAGGCCGTTTACTTTGAGATAGTAGTTGTCATTTTCACCTTTAATAACTGGATTTTCTTTCGTTTTTGATATTTCTTCTGCTTTGATTTTGTTTTTAAACTGTAGATAGGCGGTACTAACCAATTCATTGGATCTTAAACTTTCAAATGGCATATCCGAAAGTTCCAGCGGTTGCTGGCCAATTGCGTCCACAAATAGCTTATAGTGTATTTGCTGTTTCTCCTTTGTTGGAGATTCATAATGATAGGTGCCGCCCGACTCATTATGCGGCTCAACAAAACTTTCTTTATTTACTTGTATCAGGTCAATAATGCCCGCGTCATACAATGCGATGATCTCTTTGTATGAAGATTGAGGTAAAGAGGCGATAATGATTGAGATCAAAGGGAGCAGCGTTTTTCTAAGACGCAGCATATCTTCGGCCGAGAAATGTTTCGCAGGATAATTCATAGCGTAACTAAATGCTGATAATGCTTCTTTCCAGCTGATAGACTGTCGTCGTTTGATGGATTTTTCTGCCTCGTTATACTCTGCCTTGAAAAGCTGGAAAGAATCCAGCTCCTTTCTGATGCTCATCATTTTATCAACAAATTCCTCGATACTCAATTCCTTTATTTGATTGTAGAACTCAAGGTCCTTCTTTTTTAATGGCAATTTAAAATTGATCTCAAATACATGATCCAGATCTACAAAACCCTGGTGTTCATTTTTGTACTCATAAATTTCCTCAAGCGACATAATCCAGTCGTTTGAATAAGCGCCCTCTTCAGAATGAAACCGTAAAGCTGGTAAGAAACCACCAGTTGAAAACATATCAATTCGGAATTTTTCAGAATCTGCATTGAGTTTATATTTTAATTCTCCGTCTTTTTGAAGTTCATATTTTCCGTTTAATCGTGATATCGTCTTTACAGCATCCACAGCGGTTAAAGAAGTTCCTCTGATAGCTACTGCAAAATTGGTTTGGTTTTTAAATTTGGAGGGCGGGTAGGGTGAATCAAACCATCCTTCTATTTGATCTTCGTGTTTTTTCGGCCAGAAGTGGCCTGTACATAATACAACTTGGTCCACAATAATATCTCTTTTTAGAACTGTTGTGATCGTAAATTTCTTGCCTTCGCTTAGAGGAATGATATCTGTTACAGGGCAGTCCTTATAAACAACAATTTTGATTCCTCTTTTTCTTGCCATTTTAATATAGAGCTCAAACTGAAATTCCATGTAATTTCCTAAAAGGAGCCTTGGAATTACCTGATATTTATTGAATTTCCCAGCTGACAAAAAATCAGGAAATTCAATGGTAGGATGTTGGGATATATAATCTTCAAAGCTGCAGGCAAATTTAGGCAGTTCATTGGCTGATATGTTGGCGACATGTTCTATTCCGGAGCCATATTCTCCGTAAGGCATCCCAACACCAAGTCTGTTGTTTTTTTCGAATATATAGATGGTTTCGGGTGTTAGATGATGGTCCATCATGTTTTTTATCATCAGAAGAGCAGCAGGTCCGCCGCCAATAAGTGCTATTGTTTCTGAGTTGAAATTTTCCATATATAAATGATTTATCAGAATTTGAATTGATTATCTGTTTTAATTCTATTTAATTGATACCATCTTTTAATGTTCAGATTCAAATGTAATTCTGTTTCAAAATAGGATATCAATTTCGATATTCAAAGCTTATGCCGTATGGAAATTATAATGGATTTGCTCAAATCCACTTAGATTATTTGTTCTTCTGACAATTTTTTCTGGCAATAATTTTGATTTTATGAGAGGAAAGAAGATCAATTTCATAGTTTAACAGATCTTTCTCTAGAGGACAGCAATGTCCTCTTTTATAGATGCATAGTTCTCTTATATTTAGGGAGTAACAGCTTAAATTTGTTGTCCCCTTTTCTTTCTAATCTCAACGGCGCTTGGTTAATCTTCAGGCGCAATTTCAGACATGAATGATAGTTAATTTAATTGCTCAAGATAATTCAGCTACTATGAGCGATATAGTTGGATCAGTTTACCGAATTAGCCAGTTAGAAAAAATCTCTGTACGAGAAGGTTTATCAGAATGAGCATTTTTTCCAGTTCTGCCTTGGCTAAATTTGATGTTACAAATAAACTTTAATCGAATAATCTTCTGTAATATGCAGTTCTGCAATTATTTCAAAAAATTATAAAGATTTAATATGTTTTTTGGTTAAATAAAATAGATCTTAACAAAGCAAAAATGTAAAACATATCGTACTGTTTTATAAGTTGTTGGTCATGGTAGTTAGAAAGTCTTTATTCTATTTTCCAGTTCTAAAATTTCTTCTGCTTTGAATAAACAATATATTTGGGATGATTTCAAAATTATTCCTAAACATATTATAAATTTATTAAATTGCATATAATTAATAACTACTATTTTTAAAATTTCCATGAACAAAATATTTCCTTTTGAATTTACTATTGGCAATACCATTGAATTTAATAACAACACGGGCCCAAATCCATTGATGCCATTAGTACAAGCAAATTACTCAAATAACAAAAAAAATAGCATCAGTGCTAGTATCAATATTTTTATCAATGACGAAGTCACTATTACTAAAGAAAATATTAGTATTGTACAGGACGAACAAAATCAATACTTGTTTTTTATTGAATACATAAGGGATGTGAAGTCTAATTCTGTTAAAATCTTTAGGAATTATAGATTAGATTTTGAAATTAGCCGTATAAACGCTGACAATAATCACGGGGAAATTATTGTGTATTTGAAAGACGAAGATCCTACCCTGTCAAGGGGTACTGTCACTACCGTGCAGCATAATAATTAACGAATTACCCGATGTTTCCTGAGTACAGCATTGGCAATCTAACTTCTAAGTTTTTGATGTGTCTGATGTTTACTTTTTACATGGTCAAGTCTCAGAGTATTGTAAATAATCACATTAGGGAAAAATCTAATCAGTACGCAGCATCCCAAAATTTTCATAAAGCTTGTCTGTTTTTCCTGAATAAATCGGACGATTCTACGATTGTCTATACAGGAAGACAATTGGATGAATTTAAGAGTCCAACAGAAATTACAAACTATTGCCATTATTTTCGGGGTGTATCTTTTAAACAGAAAAGAATGTTTGAAGAGGCTAAAAATGAGTTTAATAAAATCCCGGATCATTTTATTTTTAAACCGAAAATACTGGTATACTTTGGAGATATAGCAGTAGAACAGGAAAATTATGCAAAAGCCCTTAGTTTCTATGTAAAGTTAAAGGACCACAATCATTTTGAAAAATTTGACATTGATGAAACAAAAATCCTTCATAATATTGGAGTATGTTACCTTCATATGAATGATTATAAAAATGCGGAAATGTATTTGGTTAAAAGTATGAGTCTTCAGGAGGCTAAGAAAGATACTTTAGCAATGATAAGTTCTTATATGGACATTGCTGGGATGTATTACGAGCAGTATTTGGATAATTTAGCCGTTCCTTATTATAAAAGAGCTTATACGCTATCGAAGAAAGTTGGAGGTAATTACTTTATTAAGAAAAATGCTGCGCTCAATATGGCTGTGGTAGAAGAGAATAAGAAAAATTATTCAAAGGCATTAAAATACAGGAAAGAGTCTGAAGCGTGGACTGACTCTCTCAATAACCAAAGCAGAGTATGGTCTCTGGCCCAGCTTGAAAAGCAGATTGCTATGAAAAGCAAGCAAAGTGAAGTGAATATGCTCAAGACCCAAAACAAACTGGAAGCGCTTGAAAAAGACAGGATGCTTTACATCACAATTTTATTATCTGTGTTGCTCTTCGGAGGTATATACTTTTACGCTCAAAAGCTAAAAACGAATAGAATTATACTGATTCAGAAAAAAAAATTGGATGAGTCCAATACGGCTAAGGACGTACTGTTCTCAATCGTGAGCCATGATCTTCGTTCTTATATTAATTCTTTAAAGAGTGTATACAGTAAAATGCGGGTCAGTGCAGATGGTTCTGATCTGGTTAGATTGAAAGATGAAATCAGGACCGGTTCATTTATCGCAGATTCAACTCACAACCTGCTGAATAATCTTTTAAATTGGGCATTAATACAGACCGACCAGCTTTATTTTAATCAGGAAGATATTAATATCAATCACATAATTGAACAGGTAGTATATAATTATAAATCTCTTATGGTTGAAAAAAATATTTTTTTTGAAAATACTATAACAGGCCACTTAAAAGTTAAGGCAGACCAGGAATCTTTTAAGATAATTTTGAGAAATATTTTGGATAATGCTATAAAATATACCGATTGTGGAGGAAAAATTTTAATTTATGAGAATGGATTGTCTGATAATTATTATTTAATATCTATTGAGGACAGCGGAAAAGGTATGTCTGAGCAATTGCAAAATGAGTTATTGGAAGATTCCAAAATAATTATGACTGGAAAAAATAAAAGCTCTAGAGGCTTGGGATTATATCTTTGTCGATCACTAGTTCAGAAGAACCACGGCATTTTTAAATTAGAATCTAAAATAAATTCTGGAACTAAAATAACCATTTCATTATTAAAGGCGTGAATTATGAACAGGGTGAATATTCTTATTTTTGAGGATTCATTGGAAGATGGAAAAAGACTTTCAGAAGTATTGTCAGCAAATCACTACAATGTTACTGGTATCGCTGAAACTTTTGAGCAGGCACTCCATTACATTTACAATAATCCGGTAGATATACTGATTATTGACATTTTCATCGATAGCCAGCCGGAAGGAATAAACCTCGCCCAAACCCTCAATGCCAATCCAAAAACAGCGAAGCCTTTTGTTTTTCTAACTAATTCTTCTGACAGGCAGGTGTTCGAAAGGGCTAAACTGACTAAGCCTTTTAGTTACCTTTTAAAGCCTTTTAACGAGCTTGAAATTCTATATGCTGTAGAAGTAGCCATAGAGAAATTTTATGAACAGGCAGACACTATCACAACCAGCACTATCCCCGTAGTAACAAACGATTTTATCTTCATCAAAAAAGGAAAGAATCTCAAAAAGGTATGGATAAAAGATATTATATATGTGGAAGTAGAAGAACGATACTGTAATGTGATTACAGATTCTGAAAATTATTTGATACAGATATCATTGGCTAAATTCCTGCCTTTCTTAGAATTACATGAATTCATAAGGACACACAGAAATTATATGGTGAATCCCACCAAAATCATTGAAATTACATTGTCGGAAAATACTATTCTGCTTCACGGAGATCATGTAATCACACTTAGTAACAAATACAAGGATTTCTTATCCAATTACAAAATATTCTAAAAAATACCTGTTCAAAATCTGTTTTACAGATAGTCTTCGCAATCTTATACCCAGCTTTTCCAATCTTATGTCACCAGATCTTTATCTGGTGACATCATTTTTTATTCACCTTTCCCAACGCTGTAGTTTTACATCAGATTAACAAAAGAAGCTAGCACTTTAGTTACCGAAATTTTTCTTAAAAGGATTATTGATAGGAATAAACCCGCATGTGTTTTACATGAATAATATAATATGATTCTCATCAAATTTCTTATAGAAAAATAAAAAACAGGGAAGCCGAAAACTGGTTAGAGTAGGCAGAATTATAAAATTAAAATTATGGCACTAGTTAAACTAAAAGAAATTAGTCAAGACACATGGATCCATAGTGGCGGAGGTCCTTCCCGGGACGGAGTGTGCTACTATATGTGCAATTTTATCGAAAGCAATCTGGGTATTTGGAATAAACCGGACACTTTTCAAAATGCAGTAAACCTGGCTAAAAATTTCGCTGCCGGAACGGCAATGATGAATTATGCGAGAACCCAAAATTTGAAAAAAGCGCCACAGACGCTAAATTATCAAAATTTAGGTGCTAATGCATTAGCAGAAAATCGAATTTACAGAGCTTGGTTACAGGTAGTAAACAGAAAAAATCCACCAACAAACACCTCGGCTAATCATGAAATAATCATTGTTACAGGTACTGGAAATTCGGTAGCCTATTTTGAACCAAATTTTGGTTTTTTTCAGGCAAGTAACGATGGGATGAATAATACTCAGGCCTTGGAATTTTTGATCAACCAGCAATATACCCAGTTCAATCCTGATCTGTCAGTTAGAGGATTTGGATATCTGAACGTAAGGGGCATTGCAGAATCTTTACCAAAAAGTTTTAAAAGCCTGTAATTATTTCTGTCAGGGAAGCCGAAAACTGAATAGAGTAGGCAAAAAACATCAAAAATTAATAAAATGAACGATCAATTATTATCTGTAGCCCAACAATTTTCTGGACTACCAATCGACTCTCTAATTGGAGGACCTCTGTTAGCAGCAGCAAAAGCTAATGCAAATATGGCATACACACAGACGCAGTTCCTTTTGGATACGTGTTTCAATCAGGATGCAACAACCAAAAATTATACGCCGATTATCATCAACATGGAATTGCAGAACAATGTAATTACACCCGGTGATCCAACAGCTGATCCTGCAGTTCCAACCACTATTACACCATTTACAACTGTCTTTAATCTTCCAATTTTAACAATCATCCCACTAAACTCTTTGGCTGTAGACAATGTAGACATAGATTTTGAAATGGAGGTTAAATCCAGTTTTTCTGAAGACACTAAAAAGGATACAAGCAGTGAAACTAGCGGAACTGGCGGTTTTGAAGCTAAGGCAGGATGGGGTCCTTTCTCTGTAACAGTACACGGAAGTGTAAGTTATGATTCTAAAGAATCTTCTTCTGACAGCACGCATTATGAGAAAAGTAACAGTGCAAAGTACAGCGTTAAAGTACACGCCGGACAATTACCGCTTCCAAAAGGTGTGTTAACGATCATCGATGCATACAGTAAGAATATTACGCCTGTAACTGTACCATCTGCGTCACATGCTTCTGGTGGAGATAATCCGGGATAATCAGTCCTCAAGTCATTTAAATGTTTGGAGGACTATCCTCCAAACATCTTATAATCATAAAAATCAACATCAAATATCATGAGTGATCAGGAACAATACAATCACAAAGCAGCTTTAATAGAAGATCTCTTGGCAGCACCTTTCATTGCAGCGGCAAATGCCAATTCCAAAATGGCACAGGAACAGGTCAAATTTTTAATGGAAACATGTTTTGATGCAAAAGAGGATTCTTTTTCCCCAAAAATGGTCAGCTTGACCATTAGGAAAAACAACCAGTCCGATACTGAACCTAACGAACTTTTGACTTTTGAATTACCATTGATAACCATTATACCTTTTAACTCTCTTTGTGTAAAAGATATTAATGTAAAGTTTGATATGGAAATCGTTTCTATGGCCCCAAAACATATGGCAGACCCCAATGAAACCGATAAAAAAAATATGGAAATGAGGGGAAGTGTGGCAGCTTCGAAAAGTGATGACAGTCCTACCCAGAAAAGGCATCAGTCCAAAATGCATGTAGAAATAACGGGCGGTACGATACCACTTCCTGTGGGATTAACGACCATACTGAAATTTTATTCTAATAACATTCAATTAAAATCTTAATATCATGAACCAAACACTACAATGTCCAAATTGCAACTCAGAAATTGTTTTTAATGCACAGGCATTAATTGCGGGTGCAGCTTTCGGATGCACAAATTGTCAGTCTCAAATAAGGATGTCACCATCAAGTATGAATCAGGCAAAAAAAGTGTACGACAAGTTTACCGACCTTAAGAAAAAAATCGCTCAAAAATAACGGATATGGTAAATTTTAAAAATTTAATAGAGGCGCTCAACGATTCAATCACAATAGCCAATGAATCTTTAATGAGTAATCATACGGACTTCATTGATACTTATTTTGAAAAAGCTGAAAATGGCGGGCTGAATGCAAAAACAGTAACTCTTAATTTTCCTGTAAAAATGGGAGATAATACCATTAAGGAAGTTCCTGTCAACGCACCGGTCATTACCCTGATACCTGTTTATTCCCCAAAAGTGGATGAGGTTAAGCTGACGGCAAGCCTTGAAATAGCCTTGGATAATGATGAGCTTATGGTAAGCTTTTCAAATGACGAAAAGTCCAGCAGTCTTTTTGGCAATAAAAGTAAAACTTCAACGGCAAAATTGGAAATCGTCCTTAAACCAGGTGAAAACACAGAGGGATTGAAAGATATTATCGAAGGATATGAGAAAGTCCTGAGGGCTCAGATTCCTGGCTAATTACATCAAATAAAACTTATAAAATAAAAAATACCAGCATGAATTTAATATCTAAAATAGTTGTCAGTGCAGTAACCATCAATTTGATAGGCCTGGCACTAGTCTCCTATAAAGTTATGGGCAAAGACTTAAAAAATAAAGCAAAACAAATGATGTCAGAATCGGCAAAAAATACGCTCATCTCAAGCGAAAGTGATTCTTCAGGAACATCAGAAAAGAAGCAGGTTACGGATCAAGGCAATATTGTAAAAATTCCGTTAAAAGGAATCGACGTCTCCCATTGGAACGGAAGTATTATAGAAGACTTACCAAAAAAAGACAATCTGAAGTTTGTAATATGCAAATCGACACAAGGGGAGGTAGATGTGGATCCTGACTTTGAAAAGAATTGGAAATACTTAGAAGATAATAATATTATGAAGGGTGCTTATCATTTTTATGATTACACTCAGAACCCTGTCAGACAAGCTGAACATTTCTGTAAGACTGTTGGCAAAGTTAAAGAAACTGACTTTCCGCTGATTATAGATGTTGAAGAGCTCAGCCTTCCCAGAAAAGCTATCGATATCGAAAGATTAAAAGCCGATCTTATAGAATTTTTGAATTTTGTTGAAAACGAGACGCATAGAAAACCGATTATTTATTCCGATTTTTCTTTTATAAACAGATACCTAAAAGACCCTGTTTTTGGAAATTATCCTTTATGGCTTGCCGAGTATTCGCATTCTCAAAAACCTAAATTGCCGGAACACTGGAAAAAGAAAGGATGTCTCATATGGCAAAAAACGGACAGGTATCATGTCAATTCAACCGAATCCGATTTTGATATTTATTATAAGGAAGAAGGCTGATTCAGGCAATATTAGTTGTAAGAAATTTTCTTGAATCTGATGACAATACAATAATCCCATCTTATGGATGGGACTTTTTTTTGTAAAAAAAACAGATGATTTTATTATTGATTTTTGATCCGATTTCTGATGGTGGATTTGGTTTGTAATAAAAAAAACTGGGTCAGATTTTCTGAGACTACCGATTGTTTAGGAAAAAAGCAATACTTTATAAAAGGGCATTTGAAATCAATAGAGTAGTTTAAGATTAAAAAAAACTAAAGGTATAAATTGACTTTTATACCTTTAATAATTAGGATGTATAGAAACAACTGGCTAATTCATACACTCGTTTAAGTGATTCGGTAATAGACCATAGAACGCCTGAATTAAATAGATAAATGATTAATAAGTAGGTTTTTTTTGTTAGTTTATTGATTGTAAGGCTATTGGGTTGTTTTGTTAATCTTATGTTATTTGATTTAAGACTTATAATAAGATAAAGTTAAGATTCGACTCTAATTGGTAAATAATTTAATTTCATGCAATTTTATTTTTCTTTATAAATAAAGATGGCATAAGACGTGTTTAATTGATTTTGTTTTATTGCTGTTTGTTTTATCCTCATATTTTTTATATTAAGCAAATTTGTAAATTTCATTCAGATTTAAAATTCCATTACTGATGAGATAATATATCAATGATAGTTTTACGTCAAATCAATAAAAGAAATGAAATCAATTTTACTTTTTGCCTGTATGCTGCTCTTTGGAATCTCATCAGCTCAGGAATTATTTCCGTATTTACAGGCACCTTCGCCAACATCCATTTATGTCAATTGGAAAACTGCAGGTAATGCAGAAACGGTAGTGGAGTATGGCTCCTCACAGACTCAGCTGACTTTAACAAAAACAGGGACCAACAAAATATTGACTGACACGGGTTATCCTGCAAACTATTATTATCATTCTGTTAAGATCGATGGACTGACAGCCAATACAAAATACTATTACAGAATTAAAACAGGAACCAGTGTTTCCCAGGTTTACTCATTCAGGACATTACCTCTGCCGGGTCAGGCTTCAACTGCTGATGGCCATCTTAGATTTTTGGTTTTGGGAGACAATCAGATGAAGAGTGTTCCGAGATTTGATTCTTTGGTATCTGCCGCCAAACGTCAAATTGCAAGGAAATGGGGTTATGATAAAGATCCTTCAGATAACATCGCTATGACAGTAATGGTCGGAGATCAGGTGGATGTTGGGACCTTGGATCACTACGAGAATGTTCATTTCGCAAAAAATAAAAAACTATCAGGCTTTCTGCCTATCCAAACGCTTGTAGGAAATCACGAAACCTACGGAACATTAGGGATGCAGGCCTACTATGATCACTATGTTTTGGATGATGTCACCTACCAAGGCATTTCTTCCGGTTCAGAAGCTTATTATGCAAGACAGGCTGGGAACACACTGTTTATAGCTTTTGACACAGAGCATCCTTCGAATGATCAGATTATTTGGCTTAATAAAATATTACCGCTTGCCAATCAGGATGCTACTGTGGAATGGATCGTATCTCTTGGTCACAGGCCTTATCAGGCAGAGCAGTATGTAGGCGATATCTCGACCTGGATTAGAAATACAGTGATGCCAATTATGAATACAAGTTCCAAACATATTTTACACATCGGGGCACACCATCATTTGTATCACAGAGGACAGCTTAAAAATTTCCCAACCTATCAGATAATCTCTGGTGGTGTAGCGTGGGACCAGTATTGGGGAATGGCTTCTGAGCAGGATTTCGATGATGTTCAGAAAACACTTTCCAACTGGATCTACCAGATCATAGATGTTGATACGGTCAACAATACGTTTGATGTAGAAGCGTATTCTATCGGCAGTGCTTTTGAGTGGAAGGACAATGTATTGATGGACAGCTTTCACCACGCGAAAGGTAAACCGGTTCCACAAAAACCTACAATAATGAATAATTATACAGGTCAGGAAATGGAATTGCCAATCACGATAGAAAGTTCGCCTTATCAGTCTACTTCGGATGAATTGCTTAATACTACAGAATTTTTGATCTCAAAAACTCAGGATTTTAGTGTGGTCGAAAAAGATGTTTACAGGGACTATGAAAATTTGTACGGTAAGTTAGGAAACAGAACAGATGAGTCGACGGACATCAATGCCGATGTTGATATAACAAAAGCTATAATTGCCAAAGGCGGTTTAACGAATGGTGTCTACTATGTGAAAGTCCGACACAGGGACAGAAATCTCCAGTGGTCTGTGTGGAGTGATGTGAAATCTTTTAAGATTATCAACAGTACCGTTCTGAACACACAGATTATTCCGGACGCTAATGAATATGAACAAAATAAACCAATTAAAATCAGTTTTACAGATACACCTGGAAATGCAAAAGACTGGATTGGTCTTTATAAGAAAGGACAGAATCCTGGTTCTTCCACACCTTCTCAGACTTGGAAATATACCAACGGACAAGTAAGCGGCAGTATGACTTTTACCACTGGTCTGGCAACGAAAGGACAGTATTACGCTACGTTGATGGTGAACGATGGTTATACAGAAATCGGAACCAGAAAGCCTTTCTATGTAGGCCCGGCTGTGACATTGCAAACAGACCAAAATACTTATCCTGTAAATGCTACAGTGAAATTAACTTACGCTAATGCACCTGCAATGTCAAAAGACTGGATCGGCATTTATAAGGTTGGTGCTACACCCTCCGCTGTCACCTCGCCAAAATGGACCTATATCACATCTGCCAGCGGAACTTACAGTTTTAGTGGTTTGCCAAAAGGATATTATTTTGCACAGTATTTCCTAGAAGACGGATACACGCCTATTGGAAGCAAAATATTCTTCCAGATTGGGGACGACATTACACAGCTGATGATCAATAAAACGATTTATAATTTGAATGAAAACATTATGGCAACTTGGACAGATTCTCCGGGAATTGTAAAGGATTGGCTGGGAATTTATCACAAAGATGATAATCCGAATATCGACCCTCTGGTAAGCTATACTTATTTTAATGGTGTTGCAAATGGCAATACAGAGATCCCGGATGATAAATTGCCTACGGAACCGGGAAGTTATTTCATTGTAATGTTTACCGATGATTCTTATAATGAAGTCTCAAACAGGGTAGAATTTGTAGTCGTTGGAGAAACACTCGGAGTTAATAATAATTCTTCCGAAAGCGGAATTCAGGTCTATCCTAATCCTGTCAACAGCGGAGAAAGAACTTACATCAAAGCAAAATATCCTATTGAGAAGATAGACGTGTATGATATGACAGGAAGTCTTTTCTACACATCCAAAAACATCAATAATAACGCAACTTCCATCATCAATCAGAGTTTGCCAAAAGGTGTTTACGTTTTAAAGATATTCTCGAACAAACTTTATACGGTAAAGATGATCGTAAAATAGAATATACAAGTATTATCTCTAAAATTGGAATGCCCCGGAATCTATTTTCTGGGGCATTTTATTTATTATTAATTGAAAAAAAATGTATTATTAAAAATTTAGAGGGAGAGAAGTTTTAAATCCTATAAATGGATCTTTTTGAGCTTCTTTCATAATAAATAGTCCAAAATTCACAACATTATCTTTTTTATCATTCTTTACAAGAAAATATAAACCGGTACCATATGAAATTATAGGTTTTTCATCCGCTCCAATTTGATAATTATTAAATATATCAATAATTATGTTTTCATGAACTCCAAATAATACTTCAGATGATATAAGATGTTGATTATATATTTTATAATTCCCTTTATACGCTGTTGTTTCAGTGTAGACTTCTCTAAATGTTTGATTTTCAATAATTTCTTGGTAGTCCTTTACTGTAACTTTGTTAAATTTTGAGATATTATTTCCCCTCAAATATTCATAATTAAGATTAAAGTAAAAGAGATTAGGTCTAATTCCGTTAAAATCAAATTCTTTATTATTCCAATTTGCATAAAAGTTTAAACCTATTTTTCCTGAAAAACTATCATAGGTTTCATTATATAATTGATCGGAAAATGGTTTGGTAATGTCAAAAATTTTGTATTTATTATTTTTATAACTAAACGAACTATTAATCCAAAAATATCTTTTATGCGTCCAAACAGTATTATTGTCTTTCTTTATATAGAACCAACTTTTATATGGTAAGTAAGTATATTCAATTGTTAAGTTTACTAACGGCATGTTAGATTTTGCGATATCAAAAATATTGTTACTTTCTCCAAATTCTACTTTTCCAGATAATATATTTTTGTACCCTTTTTTGTTCATAAATTTTGGGGATATTAAGAATTT
>Ga0157369_10002136_pt1 | contig 23838 bp, 2 predicted proteins | sample C25metaG_FD_113461 | JGI IMG/M metagenome (GOLD analysis project Ga0157369, IMG submission 113461) | Corn rhizosphere microbial communities from Kellogg Biological Station, Michigan, USA - C2-5 metaG | ecosystem: Host-associated > Plants > Roots > Rhizosphere > Soil | place: USA: Michigan... | reverse complement strand
ATTTTCAGGTTAAACCTTCTTTTCTTTTAAAAGACGACCGTGGAGGTCCCACGAGTTTGGATTTGAATGCATTTTTGATGATCAAAGATTTTATCTGGGTTGGCGGTTCGTACCGTACAGGTGTAAAGCTGTATGATAAAAGCTATTTGCAGCGTGATCTTACCCCGCGTAACTCTGCCGTAGCCGCGATACAGATTTTTCCATCCGAGAAACTCAGGATCGGCTATGGTTACGATTTTTCAATCGGTCCGCTACAGGGTTATAGCGGCGGTACACATGAGATTTCCTTGTCCTATTCGTTCATTAAACCAAACATCAGATTAGCAACCCCAAGGGTGTTTTAAACAAAACTGTAAACATGTGTATTATAATATTTACACATTTAAACGAAAAATTAACTACAATTGCGTACAAAAAAATAACTTTTTATTAACTTGCACAATATTCTTAAAATAATGAAAACAAAAAATGCCGTAAGTACTTTTACTGTGCTCATCGCTGATGATCATGAGATCATCCGCCGTGGATTAAAAGGTTTAATATCAGACTTTTGGCCTGGTGTCGAAATCATTCATGCATCTACTCTGGAGCAGGCGCTTGTTGAAACAGAAAAATCGCCAAGTTTAATCATTATTGATGTGAACTTGCCAGGAGGTAATAACCTTAAGGTAATCGATCAGATTAAATTGGTTCAGCCTAATGCAAAAATCTTGGTATTTTCATCTTTGAATGAGAATATTTATGCTGTTCCATATTTAAAATCGGGTGCATCAGGTTACTTAACCAAAAATGCCGAAGAATCAGAAATTGTAACCGCTATTACTACGATTTTAGCAGGCAGTCGCTATTCAAGCAGAAATGTTAAGGAAAACATGTTCAACAGTATATTAGGTAATGATGCCGATAATCCTTTTACCAAACTTTCTGGTAGAGAATTAGAAGTAGCAGAATTACTAACAAAGGGGATTGGGGTATTAGAAATTTCTAATCAGCTAAATCTTCAAATGGGTACAGTAAGCACTTATAAGTTGAGACTTTTTCAAAAGCTGAAAATAAAAAGCATTATAGAACTCGCTGAAAAAATGAGTATCTACGAGAGATAAAAAGAGTATTTTACTCTTTTTATCTTTTTTCTAAGTCTTTTTGTTTTTATCTACAGTACCAAGCCCACTCGCTCCTGACTCGTTAGGTGTGGAGCCAGCCTGACCAAATTTATCTGAAGAGCCCTTTCCGTTTTGATCGAAGGAGGCCTTTCCCTTTGAGCTTCCTTTACTTTTATTCCCTTTTTCGGTTGCGTTTTTATTGTCTTTAGTTTTCATAAGATAAATGTTGTTTACTATTTCAACATTTTAAAACAGGCAAAGTTTTATTTAATTCTTTGGCTAGCGCTGAAATTCTGAGTAAATGATTAGGATTTTTAAAATGAATAACTAATAGGAGAGTTACTCTGGTAACAGCATTAAGTTGATATAGCTAAAAGTTGTGTTTATTTAGTTGATCTGGATCAATATATCTGTGCTGATAGATATTTGTAAAACATGCAAATTTATACTTTAAGCAGCTTTTTTTTAAAACAAATATTAAATTGATATTTGTGTGTATAATTAATTGTACGTATTTTGTGTTTTTTGTAAAAATACTGATACTTAATAATATATCTTTGTATACATCAATGAACAGAATGAGCTGTTTAATTAATTGATTATAAGTTTTTCAATCTTTAAAACCGCAAGTTTTAAGACTACGTATATATACTTCTTGAAATAAAAACAGCTTTATAGAACGGTATCATTCTAATGATACAAGTACATATCATCCCAGCGTATGAATAAAAATTTACACTCTCTATCCAGTTATTCGCATATATTTTTTGGTAAGGAAATTAATTTAACAAAACAATTTAGCTGCTTTAGCCGCTGGGTGTTTTTTGTATTTGCTATTATTGTTTTCAATTTCGGGACGGCATTTGGGCAGACTTATAAAACCCATTACATTGCACCAGCACCCTGGCAATATTGGAGTCAGGCAAACGAGTTAATTGTTACCACCAATACAGCTGGAACTACGGTTAACGTAAAAAAAAGTGATGGAACATTGGTTACCACGCTTACACCAACACCAGCAGCACCAGCAGTTTATCGTTTTGTGGGGAATCCTAATACGATCTCTGCCAACGCCCTAAATACAATACTTAACGATCGTGGGATCATTGTAGAGGGTAATAATCCAATTACGGTTAACATCCGGAATGTGGCTTCTGATGCCTATACGGATGCAAATATTAAGGGAAATTCGGCATTATTCAGTTTTGGTGATGCGTCTATAGGTACATCTTTTAGGGTCGGTTATTACAGGGATGGGTTGAGTAATGTGGTGTACAGTGTAATGGCGCTTGAAAATAATACCACTGTTAAGTTAAATGGAACGGCAATAACAACTTTAAATACTGGTCAAAGCTATATTTTTCAGACCGCAATAGGTGGTTTGGTCGAAAGTTCAGCACCTGTAGTGATGAATTCGGGTTCTAATTTAGATTCTCCTGCAGGTTGTGGCGATGGGGTGTTTAATCCTGTTCCTCCTGTTACTTCCCTAGGTAGTGAATATCTGATTATCAGAAGTGCGGGTAACTCTACTGCTGAGCAAACCACCATTGTGGCTACGCAGGCCAATACAACACTTACAGTTACCAATTACAATACTAATGGTTCACTGGCTTCAACCAATTCTTATACTTTGGTGGCTGCAGGTAGTTTCGTTACCATACCAAATGGGGTAGTAGGTAGTCAATATAGTTCATCGAGGGTATTATCTACAAAAAATGTTGTGGCCTATTCAGGTACTGCAACCAGTTGTGAAGTGGATATGCTTACCCTGGCACCGGTAGCTACCTGTGGTGGAAGTTTGGTTGCTAAAACATATAAATTCAGGAACAGTTCCGGGGGAGATTTAACCTATTTTGGTTACATCACCACCAAAAGTGCAACCGACAAAGTTTTGTTGACCACTACCGGGAGCAGTACAACCAACTATACCAATACCGATATAGAAACGATTGCTGGTGTGGGGGTAAGGAGACAGTTGGGAAGTACAGGGAACTATATTATCGATTTTTCTAATGCCAATATCAATTCGCCCGCTACACTAACCTTTACCAGTGGCACCCGGATGAATATTGCCATGGTGCAAACGGGTGGTGGTTATTCCATGTCTAATTTTATTACGCCATTACCAGAACAAGCCTTAAAACCGATATTGTCGCAAACGGCCTGCAGCAGTGCTACCTTAAGCGCAGATTCAACTGGCATCGCCCCTTTTCAATGGTATTTTAATGGCGTGGCTATACCAGGAGCAACTGGTATGACCTATGCGCCAACTGAATCGGGAACTTATACCATTACTTCTAAATTAGATTGTGGTATCAGTGCGCAATCATTACCTATTACCGTAGCCTTATGTAATGTAGACCGGTCGATTACCAAAACGGTAGATAATGCTACCCCTGCTGTAAACGGATCGGTAAAATTCACTTTAACAGCTAGTAATATTGGTGTGGGTACGGCTTTAGGCGTTTCGGTTACCGATCTGTTAAAATCTGGTTATACCTACGTAAGCCATACGGCATCTACCGGAACATCTTATGTAAATACTACAGGTGTTTGGAACATTGGTTCGCTGGGGCCAAATGCATCAGCTACGCTGGTTATTACAGCCAAGGTAAATGCCTCTGGCGATTATAGCAACTCGGCGACCATTACAGGTACTCAGTCAGACCCAAATACAGCCAATGATGCAGTTACGATAAGCACTACACCCATTACGGCAATATCATTAACTTCACCTTCATCACCTCCATCAGATGCGCAAACAGTATGTATCGGTACAGCGATTACTAATATTACCTATTCAATCGGAGGAACGGCAACAGGAGCCAATGTTGTAGGTTTGCCAGCGGGTATTAATCAGAATTATAATCCGGCTACAAAAACACTGACCATATCCGGAACACCAACTACGGCTACAAGCGGCGCTCAAAGTTATACGGTAACCACAACGGGAGGAAGCCCGAATGTATCGGCTTCGGGAACTATACAGGTAAATGGTATAGTGGGTACTCCGGTATTTGCTGCCGGAAGCACATCTACCAGATGCCAGGGGGCGGGTACGCAAACCTATACGGCCACGGCTGCGAACACCACCGGAATAACCTACAGCATCAACACTACCGGTTCGGAAGCTGTTATTAATGCTACTACCGGCGAGGTTACTTTTTCACCGCTATTTAATGGAACTGCAATTGTTACCGCTTCTGCAGCAGGGTGTACACCTAAAACGGCTACCCATACCATTACCGTTACCTCTACAGGAACAATCACGGGTGCATCACCTGTTTGTAGTGGCAGCAACGGCACTTTAACCTTGGCTAATACAACTGCAACACCAGTTAGATGGGAGTTTTCTACTGATAATGGTACTACCTGGAGTACTTATCTGCCTAATACAACTTCTACAACTTTAAACTATACCAACCTTAACGTAACCACATCCTTTAGGGCCATAGTAAGTGGAGGAGGTTGTACTAATGCACCGTCAACACCAGTAACCATAAGTGTAACCACAAGGCCCAGCATTTCAAATCAAAATTATAACCTGTGTGTATCGGGTTCTTTCAATTTTGCACCAGTTGAAGCACCAGCAGGTACAACTTATACCTGGTCTACACCTGTTATTAGCGGTGGCACGGTAACAGGTGCAACTACCGGAACAAATGCTTCCTCGGTTGCACAAACCTTAACCAATACCGGCACAACCACAGCTAACGTTGTTTATACGGTTACACCAACTAATGCGGGTTGTAGTGGAAGTACATTTACCATTACCACAGTAATTGGACCGAATATTTCAGCATCAGCTGGTAACCCGGCAACGCTTTGTAGCAACGGAACATTCTCTGTTAGTCCAACATCAAGCAACGTAAATGTAAAATATACCTGGACAGCCAGTTTAATCAGCGGTAGCAACGTTACCGGATTTAGCAATGTGACTACAGCTGTTAGCGCGCCAATTAGCCAAACTTTGGTGAATAACTCAGCTGCCAGTGCAACTGTAAGGTATACGGTAACTCCGGTTTTAGACAACTGCAGTGGCAACGCTTTTACATTTGATGTTACTGTACAGAGTGCGGTTACCCCTGGCACTATTGCCGCGAACCAAACCATTTGTGCCAATACCACACCAGCACCCATCAGCTCTACAGCTAACGGTACAGGAGCAGGCACCATAACTTACAACTGGGAAAATTCTACCAATGGCACCACCTGGAATTTAATTGCAGGCGCAACATCGGCTACGTATGCGCCGGGAGCTTTAACCCAAACTACCCAATACCGCAGAACAACAGTATCTACCCTAAACGGAACGGTATGCCAATCGGCAACCACAAGTCCGGTTGTAATTACTGTAGGTACGGCAAGTACAATTACCACACAGCCAGTTAACCAAAACGTTAGGGCTTTATCTAATGTTACTTTAAATGTAGCCACAACTGGTGGCAGTGGTACCAGCCAATATCAATGGCAGCTTAGTACCAACAATGGAACTAGTTTTACCAATATTAGCAATGGTGGTCTATACAGTGGAGCAACCACCAATACCCTCACCATTACCGGGGTTAACAGTACCATGGAAGGTTACAAATACCGGGTGCTGGTTACGCAAACTGATAATGCTTGTGCGAGTGTCATTTCTAACGTAGTTAATCTTACGATAGATTCAGATCGCGATGGTGTACCGGATAGCATTGATCAGGATGATGATAATGATGGCATTCCGGATACTGTTGAGGGAATCAGCGATTTTGATAACGATGGAATTCCTAATTACCTGGATGTAGATTCGGATAACGATGGTATTGTAGATGCAATTGAATCGAACGGAAATCCAAATAATGATCCGGATAATGATGGACGCTTTGGTATTGGTGCTTTCGTGGATACGGATGGTGATGGATTAGCCAATGCCGTTGATCCCAATAACGGGGGAACACCTTTGGTTATTCAGGATAAAGACAAAGATGGCAAGCCAAACTACCTGGATCTCGATTCCGACGGGGATGGAATACCAGATACTTATGAAGCGGCTTTTTATATTATAGATAGCGAAAACGATGGTATTATTGGTACGGGACCAATCGTTGATGCCGATAAAGATGGTCTTTCAGATTTGAACGACCCGGATTTTGTAACGATTAGTACATTGTTTAACCAGGACAGGGATTTTGATGGCCTTTCGAATTACCTGGATATCGATGCCGACAATGATGGCATTATTGATATTGTTGAAGGTTTACCAACCACTTTATATGTAGCCCCTAAAGGTCTGGATACGGATGGCGATGGAATAGATGATGCCTATGATGTAAATAATGGCGGAGCTATTTCTGGTTATTCTAATGCCGATGGGGGTAGTGCGCCGGATTATGTAGATACGGATGCTGAAAACGATGGATTTAGAGACTGGCTTGAAAATGCAGTAACCAGTCCATTAGAAGTCGACGTTAAAAATAATCAGACAGGCGCATCCACTCCGGATGGAATTATGGATTTGCTGCCTGATGCTGATGGTGATGGATTAGCTGACATTTATGATAACGATAATGGCAATACCAGTCCGATAGGCTATGCAACCAACGGAGGGCAAACGCCGCTTTCAATGCCAGATGTTCAGGTGCCCGGAGGAGAAAGAGATTGGAGAAGCTCATCAGATTATGATAAAGATGGCGTGCCGGATGGAATTGATCTGGATGACGATAATGATGGTATTTTAGATACGGTAGATGGCATGACAGACACTGGAGGAAGGGATGGTTTACCAAATTACCATGACCTGGATTCTGATGGTGACGGTGTGCCGGATGTAATAGAAGCGGGTGGTTCTGATCCTGATAACAATGGTTTACCAGGAATCGGTTTAATCGGCCCTGCTAATGTAGATGCCAATGGTGTTCCATTAGCCGCTAACGGAGGTTATACGCCGCCAGATAAAGATGGTGATGGTGTGCCTAATTTCCTTGATCTTGATTCGGACAATGACGGTATTAACGATGTAATAGAAAATGGCGGACCAGATGTAGATGGCGATGGAAAAGTGGGTACAGGTTTAACCAACGATTTTGATAATGATGGAATTGTTGATATTGCAGATGACTACAATAACATTACGGGTACTTTAACTGGCGATCCTTCAGGTACTCCAGTAACAGTTAAAGATAATGATGGAGACGGTATTCCAAATTACCTCGATCTTGACTCGGATGGTGATGGTATTAAAGATTCGGTAGAAGGCGTAACCGATACGGATGGCGATGGCATTCCGAATTTCTTAGACCTTGATTCTGATGGAGACGGTATTCCGGATAATATCGAAGCACAAAGTACTGCTGGTTATCTTCCGCCTTCTGGTGTTGATGCTAATAATGATGGCTTAGATGATGCTTATGGAGCGGGTATTGTACCCGTAAATACAGATGGTGCAGATCAGGCAGATTACCTCGACTTAGATTCGGATAATGATGGAGATAGCGATACCATTGAAGCATATGATACCGATAATAATGGTATTGCTAATGTAGTGGCATTGGGTACTGATGCAGATAAAGATGGCCTGGATGATGCTTTTGATAATAATGATGCTGCCTATAATCCAACAAATGGCCAGAACCCTAATTCATTCCCTAATTTAGATACACCGGCAACTGCCGAACGGGATTGGAGAGAAGATTATAATATTGCGCCAATTGCAACAGTTCCAACTTCAATTTCGGTTGTTGAGGATACACCAAATGCATTAAGCGGAATCAGCTTTGCAGATGCCGATGCAGGCAACCTGAACGTTGTCGTTACATTAAGCGTTCCATCTGGCCAAGGTACGATAAGCGCAACCAGCGAGGCGGGTATAGCCATTGCCGGAACAGGCACTAATGCAATCACGATTACAGGAAGCATCGGCGCTATCAATACTTTTATTGCAGCCAATAAAGTAACCTATGCACCTTCAGCAAACGCAAATGGCAATGTTATCCTAACTGTAAATATTAACGATCAGGGCAATACAGGAGGGCCGGCTTTAACCGATACCAAAACGGTAACATTAAGTATTCAGCCGGTTAACGATATTCCTTCAGTAGCCAATGTGGCTAAAAATGGAACAGAAGATACCAATGTGGTTTTTACTGGTGCTGATTTTACTAATCAGTTTACCGATGTAGATGGTACATTGGCTAAAATACAGGTATTGAGTTTACCTCCAGCAGCACAGGGAATCCTTAAATTAAATGGTGTTGATGTAACAATCGGACAAGAAATTACAACCGCAAATTTAGCTAATCTTGTTTTCGTGCCTGCACCTAACTTTAATGGCAATGTATCGTTTAGTTATAATGGCAGCGATGGACTTGCTTATGCAAATGCGCCGGCAAATGTGAACATTACTATTGCTGCGGTTAATGATAATCCGGTAATCGCTGCTGTATCCAAAGCAGGTGCGGAAGATGTAACACTAAACTTTACAGCAAGCGATTTTACAGGCAACTTCACTGATGCAGATGGCGATGCACTAAGTAAAATTCAGGTGGTAACCTTACCTCCAGCCAGCCAGGGGGTATTAAAACTGAACGGAACTAATATTGTTACCGGACAAGAAATAGCGGCGGCAGATTTGGCCAACATAACGTTTGTTCCTGCGCCAAACTTTAATGGTACAGTTACCTTTAAATGGAATGGTAGCGATGGTACAGCATATGCAACTGTACAAAATGATGTCAACATTATTATTGCACCAGTTAACGATTTGCCAACAATAGGTAATATTAACTTAACGACCGTAGAAGATGTTAACCTTCCATTTACTTTAGGGAATTTTACAAGCAATTTTAATGATGTAGAAGGTGATGCCTTATCAAAAATTCAGTTGTCAAACCTTCCTCCAATTGCACAAGGTACCATATTGCTCAATGGCTCGGCAGTATCGGCCGGTCAGGAAATATTGGCTTCTGAAATTCCCAATTTAGTTTTTGTTCCAGGCTTAAACTTTAATGGAAATGTTAGCTTTAACTGGGCCGGAAATGACGGCACATCTTACTCCGCAATTGCTGCGGTTAATATATTGGTAACTCCAGTAAATGATGCACCGGTAGTTGATGATTTTGGTAAATCAGGAGATGAGGATACCATTATTCCTTTTGCAATAACCGATTTTACCACCCGTTTTACCGATGTGGAGAATAGTGCTTTAAGCAAAATTCAGATTGTAAGTCTTCCAGCCAACGGTACACTTAAATTAAATGGCATAAATATTACTGCAGGGCAGGAAATTAATAGTGCTGACTTAGATAAAATCACGTTCGTACCTAATGCCAATTTTAATGGCTCAACAAGCTTTAGCTGGAATGGATCTGATGGAACAGTTTACGCCAATGTGGCTAAAAATGTTAACATAACAATCAATCCAATAAACGATGCACCTTCATTTACAAAAGGCGCCGACCAGCTAATCAATGCGAATGCAGGTGCACAAACCATCAACAATTGGGCTACAGCTGTTGTGGCTGGTCCGGCCGATGAGGTTGCAAGCCAAACGGTAAACTTTGTGGTCAGCAATAACAGCAATACTTCGTTTACAGTACAACCTGCTATAGATGCTTCAGGAAACTTAACTTATACGCCTTCAGGAAACTTTGTGGGTAAGGTTACTGTAACGGTGGTGTTAAATGATAACGGAGGCACAGCAAATGGTGGTGTAGACCAAAGTGCAGCACAAACTTTTCTCATTTCAATTAAACCTGTAGGGCTAACCGATAACGCAAATACCTTAGTAAACACACCGGTTACTACCGATGTTAAAGCCAATGATGGTGCAACTGCCACCAACACCACGGTATTAGCAGGAAATGGTGTACATGGTACAACTTCAGTAGATGCAAGCGGAAAAGTAACCTATACACCAAATGCAGGTTATACCGGAACAGATAGTTATACTTATACCTTAACAACAGCCGATGGGGTAGTGAGCGATCCGGTTACGGTTAATGTGAGCATTTATCCAACTGTGGTATTGTCAGGACCAGCATCTGTTAACGAGAATGCAGGTGCAGTTAATTATACCGTTACCCTAACCGGAACAGCAGGAACAATCCTTGCATCGCCGGTAACGGTACAAACCGGAATCACGCCGAATACCACAAACGCTGCAGATTATAACTTTAGCAGCTCTACCATTACTTTCCCAGCGGGATCGGTTGTTGGTGCGGCGAGCGGTACCATCACTTTCCCTGTTACAATAATTGATGATAATATTCTAGAAAATACAGAAGATTACAACGTTTCTATCGGATCGCTTACTGGTCCGGCATCTCTGGGCAATGCTAGCGTAAGCACCTCAATTGTGGATAACGATAATGCTTCTGTAATCATAAACAATATTTCTGTTGCAGAAGATATAACGGGTGGTTTAGCTACCTTCACGGTAACCTTAACAGGAGCAATACAAAACAGCTTTACGGTTAATTTTGCTACTGCCGATGGTACCGCCGTCCAACCGGGCGATTATACCGCAACTACCGGAACCGTTACCTTCCCCGCAGGGTCGGTAAATGGCGCTACGCAAACTTTTACCGTTCCGGTAATTAACGATAATATTACCGAAACCAGTGAAACCTTTACAGCTACACTTTCTGGAATAACCGGGCCGGCTACTATTGCTACTGCAACCGGAACAGCTACCATTACAGATAATGATGCCGCTACGCTAAGTATTTCGGCAACACCAGCTAGTTATGACGAAGCTGCCGGAACAGCTACATTTACGGTAACCCTAAACAATGCCATTCAAAATGCATTTACGGTCGATTATGCTACTGTAGATGGTACAGCCACTGCAGGGACAGATTATACTGCTAAAAACGGAACCATTACTTTTGCAGCTGGATCAGCTGCAGGCGCAACTCAAACCTTTACTGTTGCCATTACGAACGATAATCTGGTCGAGCTAAGTGAAACTTTCGCTGCAACATTAAGCAATGTAACAGGCGGTTTGGTAACTATTGCTACCGGAACAGCTAATACAACCATTACTGATAATGATAGTTCGGTTGCAAGCATTGCTGCCGGAACTACTGGGAATGAAAATGGCCAGGTAAACGGAACCTTTACGGTAACCTTAAGTAATCCATCCTCTACAGATACGGAGATTACCTATGTTTTGGGTGGAACAGCAACAGAAGGCGCAGATTACGATAACATTGTAACCAAAAAGATTATTATTCCTGCAGGCCAGACCAGCGGAACGATTACCATACCTGTTAAAACAGATTTGGCAGCAGAAGGAACAGAAACAGTTATTGCCAATCTTCTGGCTTCAAACAGTGCCTTAGTAAGCATTACCACAGCGCCAGCCAATAAAACGGCAAGCATTAATATTCTGGATAACAACACGGCTACGGTTAACATTTCGACCAGCCCAACCAGTATAGATGAGGCAGCTGGAACTGCTACATTTACGGTAACGCTTAACAGTGCCGTTCAGGGTGCATTTGATGTCACCTATACCACTACAAATGGAACAGCCATTGCCGGACTTGATTATACCGCCACCAGCGGAACTTTAAACTTCCCGGCAAATTCTGCTGCGGGCGCTACCTTAACATTTACCGTTCCAATAAATAACGATAATCTGGTTGAACCAAGCGAAACCTTCAATGGAACCTTAACCAGTGTAACAGGTGGACTGGTAACCATCGGCACTGCAATTGCTCCGGTAACCATTACGGATAACGATACTTCCGTTGCGACTATTGCAGCAGGTGTAAACGGTAACGAAACAGGACCAATAAAAGGAACCTTTGTGGTAACTTTAAGCAATCCGGCATCAACCGATACACAATTAACCTATACTTTAGGCGGAACAGCAACCGAAGGAAGCGATTACTCAACGGTAGTCACCAAAACCATTACCATTCCTGCTGGTCAAACTACAGGAACCATTACCCTTGATGTTCAGCCTGATGCTGTTACTGAAAGTACAGAAACGATAACGGCCACTTTAGCCACCTCGAACAATGCGGTAACTGTAAATACGACGCCGGCAAATATCAATATTATTGATGCTAATACGGCGAGTATCAGTATTTCTACTACACCTACCATCAATGAAACTGCGGGAATGGCAACTTTTACCGTTACCCTGAACAATGCAGTTCAAAACCCGTTTAGTGTAAATTACAGCACAGCTGATGGTACTGCATTGGCAGGATTAGATTATACAGCTACCAGCGGAACATTAAACTTCCCTGCAAATGCTGCTGCAGGAAGTACATTAACTTTTACTGTTCCGATAAACAACGATGTTATAGCTGAAGTATCCGAAACCTTTACCGCTACCTTAAGTGGAATTACAGGAGGGGTGGTAATTATCAGCAATGCTGGCGCTACTGCAACCATCGTTGATAACGATGCGGCAACGGTATCCATTATTGCCGGAACATCAGGAAACGAAAACGGGCCTGTAAACGGAACCTTTACAGTAACCTTAAGTAATCCATCTTCAACTGATACCGAAATTACCTATACTTTAGGTGGTACTGCAACAGAGGGAAGTGATTACTCAACAATAGCCAAAACCATTATTATTCCGGCAGGGCAAACTACCGGAACGATCACAATTCCTGTTCAAACCGATTTATTGGTTGAAGGAACAGAAACAGTTGTGGCAACCCTGGTGTCTACAACCAGTGCATTGGTAAACGTTTCACCAATTCCTGCTGATAAAACGGCAACGATTAATATTACCAATAATACAACCGCAAGCATAACCGTAGTGGCAACTAATGATGGTGCTGAACCAGGTACACCAGGTTTGTTTACCTTCACCTTAAGTAATGCTGCCACCACTGATACACAAATTAGTTTTGCAGTAAGCGGAACAGCAAGTAGTGGAACAGATTATACTTCGCTGGGCACCACAGTAATCATCCCGGCTGGACAAACCAGCAAAACCGTACAGGTATTGGTGCAGGACGATACTTTTGTGGAGCCAGGAGAAACCGTTATTTTAACCATGACGGCCACAACCAGCAACCCGGCAATTACGGCAAGTACCATTCCTGCGACGGTAAATATTGCGGATAACGATCAGGCAACGGTAGCAATCAATAACATATCGTTAGTGGAAAATGCAGGTAATGCCTCATTTACGGTAACCTTAACCGGTAATGTTCAGGATGCATTTACCGTAAATTATTCAACGGCCAATGGAACGGCAATTGCAGGCTCCGATTATACGGCAACAACGGGTAGTGTAACTTTCGCTGCGGGTTCTGTTTCAGGTGCAACGCAAACTTTCAATATTCCGGTGATTAATGATGCCATTACCGAAAGTGCCGAAAACTTCACGGTAACCTTAAATAGTATTAGTGCCGGATCGGCAGTAACGATTCCTGCGGCAGGAGCAACAGGAACATTCAATATTACCGATGATGATGCAGCAAGTGTAGCCATTAACAGTGTTTCTGCTTTAGAAAACGTTGGTAGCATGGCCTTCACGGTAACATTGACCGGAAATATACAGGATGCACTTTCAATCAATTATACTACTGCTGACAATTCAGCAATTGCAGGCACCGATTATACCGCTCAAACAGGTGTAGTTACTTTCCCTGCGGGTTCTGTTTCAGGTGCTACGCAAACTATTCTTATTCCGGTAACAAACGATAACATCACTGAAAGTACAGAAACTTTCAAAGTGACCTTAAGTGGTGCCACTGCTCCGCTTAGCATTACGCAGGCCGAAGGAATTGGAACCATTAATGATAATGATGTGGCGACAGTGAGTATCTCTGCCACGCCAACCAGTATCGATGAAGCAGCAGGAACAGCAACCTATACCTTAACCTTAAGCAATGCCGTTCAGGCAGGTTTTAGTGTCGATTATGGCACTTCGAACGGTACTGCTGTTTCGGGTAGCGATTATACCGCTGCAACCGGTACCTTAAACTTCCCTGCGGGATCGTTGGCAGGTGCAACTTTAACCTTTACCGTTCCGATTACGAACGATAATATTGTTGAGCCGAACGAAACCATTAATACTACAATTAGTAATGTGACAGGTGGTTTGGTAACCATTGCAACCAGTACGACTACAGTTACCATTACCGATAATGATACGTCGGTAGCCACCATTAGCGCAGCTACTAATGGAAATGAAAACGGAGCGGTAAACGGAACCTATACCGTAACCTTAAGTAATCCATCAGCAACTGATACCCAGCTAACCTATAGCCTAAGCGGATCAGCCAGCGAAGGAGCAGATTACAGTAATATAGTAACCAAAACCATCACTATTCCTGCAGGTCAAACTACGGGAACGATCACCATTCCGGTATTAACCGATGCCTTGGTGGAGGGTACCGAAACTGTAGTGGCCACATTAACTGCAAGTAATAATACCGCTGTTACGGTAAGCAATACCCCGGCAAGCATTAATATTGCCGATAATACAACGGCTACAGTAACAGTTGCGGCGAGTGCTGATGGTGCCGAGCCAGGCACACCTGGTCAGTTTACCTTTACCTTGAGTAATGTATCTGCCACCGATACGCAGATTACCTATTCGGTGACTGGAACAACTGGTAGCGGGACCGATTACACCTCTATTGGTACTACGGTAACCATTCCGGCCGGACAAACCACGGCAACCGTATCGGTTCCGGTATTGGATGATAATATTGCAGAAGGTAGCGAAACGGTAATCTTAACCATGACTGTTGCCACAAGTAATGCTTCTATTACAGCAAGTACAACACCTGCAACTGTAAACATTACCGATAATGATACCGCCGTAGCTACGATTACAGCAGGCATCGCAGGAAATGAAAACGGACCAGTGAACGGTACCTTTACGGTAACCTTAAGCAATCCATCTTCAACCGATACACAGCTAACCTATACTTTAAACGGAACAGCAACCGAAGGCAGTGATTATACTGCAATCGTAACCAAAACCATTACCATTCCTGCGGGTTCGACTACCGGAACGATTACCATTCCGGTGTTAAGCGATGTAATAGTGGAAGGAACAGAAACCGTGATTGCGACATTAGCTACATCAGGAAATCTGTTGGTAACCGTAAATAATACACCTGCAAGCATTAATATTAACGACAATAATGCCGCTACAGTAAGTATCTCTGCCACACCAGGCAGTATAAGCGAAGCCGATGGAACAGCAACATTCACGGTCACTTTAAGTGCGGCTGTTCAGAACGCATTTACAGTTGATTATGCAACCACCAATGGCACTGCAATAGCCGGAGTAGGCTTAGACTATACTGCCACAAGCGGAACATTAACTTTCCCTGCCGGATCTCCTGCCGGGGCAACTTTAACCTTTAGCGTTCCGGTTAATAATGATAACCTTCTTGAACCAAATGAAACGTTCAATGCGACAATCAGTAATGTAACAGGTGGTTTGATAAGCATTGCAACCAGTACCGCTACGGTAACCATGACCGATAATGATACTTCGATAGCGACCATTACCGCAGGTTTAAACGGCGATGAAACTGGTCCGGTAAACGGAACATTCACCGTAACCTTAAGTAATCCATCTTCAACTGATATTCAGCTAACCTATAATCTAGGTGGATCAGCAACCGAAGGAAGCGATTATTCGGCCATTGTAACCAAAACCATTACCATTCCCGCAGGTCAGACTACAGGAACGATCACCATCCCGGTGTTAGCGGATGCTGTTAGCGAAAGTATTGAAACCGTTATCGGAACTTTAGCCAGCTCAAGCAATCCATGGGTAAACATCAGTGCAACAGCTGCATCAATCAATATCCTCGATGCCAATACCGCGAGTGTAAGTATTTCGACTACACCTACGGTAAATGAAGCAGATGGAACAGTAACCTTTACCGTAACCTTAAACAACGCGGTTCAAAATGCATTTACTGTAGATTATACAACAGCTGACGGGACTGCAATTGCAGGAGCAGATTATACCACTCAGACCGGAACTTTAAGCTTCCCGGCAAATGCTGCGGCTGGAGATAAGTTAACTTTTACCGTTCCGATCAACAATGATAATATTGCCGAGTCAGCGGAAATCTTTAGTGCAATATTAAGCAATATTACAGGTGGTGTGGTATTAATCAGCAATGCCACAGCAACAGCAACTATTGTTGATAATGATGTTTCAGAAGCAACGATTACTGCGGGAATACCAGGCGATGAGAATGGACCTGTAAACGGAACCTTTACGGTAACCTTAAGCAATCCATCATCGGCAGATACACAGCTTACCTATACTTTGGCTGGAACTGCAACTGAGGGAAGCGATTACACCACAATAAGCAAAACCATTTTTATCCCGGCGGGAGAAACCACAGGAACCATTACTATTCCGGCATTAAACGATGTCATAGTAGAAGGAACAGAAACTGTAACAGCTACGTTAACGACCTCTGGAAATCCATTGGTAACGATAAACAATAGCCCTGCAACTATAAATATAGCTGACAACACTACAGCCACAGTAACGGTATCGGCAACCATTGATGGGGCAGAGCCAACTACACCAGGTTTATTTACATTTACCTTAAGTAATGTATCAACAACAGATACACAGATTACCTATAGTGTGGGTGGAAGCGCAATAAGCGGAGTAGATTATACCGCAATAGGATCTACAGTCACTATCCCTGCCGGACAAATAACGGCAACGGTAAATGTACCGGTATTGAATGATAACATTGCAGAAGGTACGGAAACCGTTATTTTGACCATGGTACCTGCCACCAGCAACGCTTCAGTTACGGCCAGCACGGCTCCTGCAACAGTTAATATTACGGATAATGATACTTCAGTAGCCACCATTACTGCAGGTACACCAGGTAATGAAAATGGACCTTCAAATGGTACATTTACGGTTACACTAAGTAATTCATCTGCTCAGCCAACTACTTTAACTTACACTTTAGGTGGAACAGCTACTGAAGGCAGCGATTACAGTACCGTTGTAACGAAAACCATTACCATTCCGGCCGGACAAACTACAGGTACCATTACCATTCCGGTATTAAGCGATAATATTGTCGAGGATACAGAAACCGTAACGGCAACTTTAACTAACTCGGGCAATCCGCTGGTAATCATAAGCAATACGCCTGCAACCATTAACATTACCGATAATACCACAGCTACCGTAACCGTAGCTGCGACAACGAATGGGGCAGAACCTGCAACACCAGGTTTGTTTACCTTTACCTTAGGCAATGTAGCTACCACTGATACACAGATTAGCTATACAGTAACCGGAACAGCTACAAGCGCTGGCGATTATACCGCTATCGGAACAACGGTAACCATCCCTGCCGGACAAACCACTGCAACGGTAAGCGTACCGGTATTGGATGATAATATTGCAGAGGGTACAGAAACCGTTATTTTAACCATGATCGCTGCAACCAATAATGCTTCGGTTACGGCAAGTACAATACCGGCTACTGTTAACATTACAGATAATGATACAGCTATAGCGAGCATTGCTGCAGGAGCAGATGGTGCTGAAAATGGGCCTGTAAATGGAACATTTGTAGTTACCTTAAGCAATCCTTCATCGCAGCCAACTACCATTACCTATACCATTGGAGGAACAGCAACAGAGGGTAGCGATTACAGTCCGATTGTAACACAGACTATCACCATTTCTGCCGGACAAACTACTGGTACTATTACCATTCCGGTATTAAGCGATAATATTGTAGAAGGAACAGAAACCGTGGTGGTTACCTTAACCAATTCGGGTAATCCATTGGTGACGGTAAGCAATACGCCTGCTAGCATCAATATTGCTGATCAAACTACCGCTACCGTAACAGTAACCGCTACTGCAAATGGGGCAGAGCCAGCCACTGCAGGTCAGTTTACTTTTAATTTAAGCAATATTTCTACAACAGATACGCAGATTACCTATTCGGTAGGTGGAACCGCTACAAGTGGAAGCGATTATACTGCTATCGGAACAACGGTAACTATTCCGGCCGGACAAACCACTGCTACGGTGAGTGTACCGGTATTGAACGACGACCTGGTAGAAGGAACCGAAACTGTGCTATTAACCATGTCTGCTACGACGAGTAATAGTGCTATTACAGCAAGTACCACACCAGCAACGGTTAACATTACAGATAACGATACCGCAATTGCCACCATTACCGCAGGAACAAATGGCAACGAGAGCGGCCCGGTAAGCGGAACATTTACGGTAACCTTAAGTCATCCATCGGCAACTGATACACAGCTTAGCTATACCGTAGGAGGAACCGCAACAGAAGGTGGTGATTATATCCCAATTGTGAAAACCATCACCATTTCTGCTGGTCAAACTACAGGAACCATTACTATTCCGGTATTGGTAGATGCGATAGTAGAAGGTGCAGAAACGGTTGTTGTAACTTTGGGTACTTCAAACAACCCATTGGTTAGCGTAAATAATAACCCTGCCACTATTAATGTCCTGGATAACAATACGGCTACTGTAAGCATTTCTGCCACACCAACAATAAATGAAGCAGCTGGAACGGCTACCTTTACGGTTACTTTAAGTACAGCAGTACAAAATTCATTCAGTGTTGATTACAAAACGGTAGATGGAACCGCTACAGCTGGTTTAGATTATACCGCTACAACAGGTACATTGATGTTCCCTGCAAATTCGCCGGCAGGTGCAACATTAACATTCACCGTTCCGATTAATGATGATAATCTGGTTGAACCATCAGAAACTTTGAGTGCTGTACTAAGCAATATTCAAGGTGGATTGTTAACCATCGGTACATCAACAAGTAATGTTACCCTTACCGATAACGATACCGCTGTGGCCAGCATTGCTCCAGGTACTAATGGTAGCGAAACTGGTCCGGTTAGCGGAATATTTGTCGTAACCTTAAGTAATCCATCGGCTACCGATACACAGATTACCTATACTTTGGGCGGATCTGCAACAGAGGGCATCGATTACACGACCATAGTGACCAAAACGATTACGATCCCTGCTGGTCAAACTACCGGCACAATCAGTATTCCTGTAATTGTTGATGCCGTGGCAGAAAGCACCGAAACGGTTATTGCGACTTTGGGTACATCGAATAACCCTGCCATTTCGGTAAATACTGTGCCTTCGAGTATCAATATTCTCGATGCCAATACCGCCAACGTAAGTATCTCGATCAACGCGGCCAGCATTGGCGAAGCAGTTGGTACAGTAACTTTATCGGTTACCTTAAATATTGCGGTTCAAAATAGTTTTACTGTTGATTATAAAACGGCGAATGGCACGGCCTTATCGGGATTAGATTACACTGCGACCAGTGGAACCATAACCTTCCCGCCGAATTCGCCGGCAGGTACAGTATTCGATGTCGTTATTCCGATAATTGATGATCACCTGATCGAAAATTCAGAAGCGTTTACTGTTGGATTAAGCAATGTGGTAGGGGCAGATGTTGCCATCGGCGCAAGTCCGGCAACTGTAAATATTGCTGATAACGATAGTGCTGTAGCAACCATTACTGCTGGTACCAATGCCAACGAAAATGGTTTGGTAAACGGGGTGTTTAACGTTACGCTAAGCAATCCGTCAGCTACACCAACAACCTTAACTTTTACCTTAACCGGATCAGCAACAGAAAGCGCCGATTATGGTGCCATTACCAAAACAATTATCATCCCTGCGGGTGAAACCACCGGAAGCATTTCTATTCCGGTAATGAAAGATGTATTGGCTGAAGGTACTGAAACCGTAATTGCAACCTTAACAGCTTCGAGCAATCCGGTAATTACAGTGAATAACACACCTGCAACAATAAATATCATTGATGAAGATGTGGCCAAAGTAAGCATATCTGCTACACCAGTAATTAACGAAAATGCAGGTACGGCAACCTTTACCGTAACCTTAAATACGGCCGTGCAGAATGGCTTCAGCGTAAATTATGCTACAGCCAGCGGTACTGCCATATCGGGTGCCGATTACACGGCTACCAGCGGAACTTTAACTTTCCCTGCCAACTCAGTAGCGGGTGCAACCTTAACGTTTACGGTTCCGGTTAATGATGATAATCTGGTTGAACCATCAGAAAACTTAAGGGCCACACTCAGCAATGTTACAGGTGGCGTAGTTACGCTTGGTACATCATCGGCAACTGTAACCATTACGGATAATGATACTTCGGTCGCGAGCATCAGTGCCGGTACAAACGGAAACGAAAACGGACCTGTGAACGGATCATATACCGTAACTTTAAGTAATCCATCATCTACCGATACGCAGATTACTTTCACTGTTGGCGGAACCGCTACAGAAGGCAACGATTATACTGCGATTCCCAGAACTATTACCATACCGGCAGGTCAAACTGTAGGAACAATAACGGTTCCTGTGGTAACTGATTTAGTTGTAGAAGGAAATGAATCCGTGATCATTACCTTAACAAGTACAAATAATCCTTTGGTAAGCGTAAGCAATACACCTGCAACCATTAATATTCTGGATAACAATTCGGTAGCGGCCAGTATATCGCTGTTCCAAAGTAATGTAGATGAAGCTTCGGGCACTGCAACCTTTACGGTAACCTTAAGCGGGGCAGTACAGAATGCATTTAGTGTTGATTATAATACTTCAAACGGAACGGCAATCGCTGGTTTAGATTATGTAGCAAGTAGCGGAACATTAACGTTCCCTGCAGGTTCGGCGGCAGGTTCGAGCTTAACCTTTACCGTACCGGTTATTGACGATAATCTGGTAGAACCAAGTGAAACTTTCAATGGAATAATCAGTAACGTAACGGGCGGATTGGTTACTATTGCAGACGGTTCGGCTACAGTAACCATTACCGATAACGATTCGTCAGTAGCAAGCATTACGCCAGGTACTGCAGGAAGTGAGAACGGACCAGTAAACGGAACATTTACGGTTACCTTAAGTAAACCGGCATCTACTGATACGCAGATTACCTATACTTTAAGTGGAACGGCAACAGAAGGAAGTGATTACGCTACGGTAACCAAAACCATCACCATTCCTTCTGGTCAAACTACTGGAACGATTATCATTCCGGTATCGGCCGATGCAATTGTTGAAGGAACTGAAACGGTTATAGCAACACTAACAACCTCTGGAAATCCATTGGTAACCGTAAGCAGCACACCAGCAACGATTAACATCTTAGATAATACAGATGCTATAGTAACCGTTTCTGCAACAGCAGATGGTGCTGAACCGGCTATCCCAGGTCAGTTTACCTTTACGTTAAACCGTATATCGGCAACGGATACAAAAATTACCTATGCACTAAGTGGAACAGCAATCAGCGGAACCGATTATACCGCTATTGGCAATACAGTAACCATTCCTGCAGGACAAACGATAGCAACGGTATCGGTGCCAGTATTAAATGATAATATCGTTGAAGGAACCGAAACGGTTGTATTAACCATGAATGCCGCCACCAATAACAGTTCGATCATTGCAAGTACAACACCTGCAACTGTGAATATTACCGATAGTGGTTCTTCAATTGCTTCGATAACAGCTGGTACAAATGGTAACGAAAACGGTCCGGTCAATGGAACATTTACGGTTATCTTGAATAATCCTTCAGCTACCGATACCCAAATTACCTATGCCTTAACAGGAACGGCTACCGAAGGCAGTGATTACGCTGCAATTGTAACCAAAACCATTACCATTCCTGCAGGTCAAACTAGCGGAACGATTACCATTCCGGTATTAAGCGATGCATTTGCAGAAGGTGCTGAAAATGTTATTGCTACGTTAATAACTTCTAGCAATACTTTAATTACCATCAGTAATGTTCCTGCAAGTATTAATATTATCGATAACAATGCTGCAACAGTGAGCATCTCAACTGATCCATCTATCAATGAATCAGCAGGTACAGCCACTTTTATAGTAACACTAAATGCTGCTGTTCAAAATACGTTTACTGTAGGTTACACCACAAGTGATGGAAATGCAACTGCAGGATTTGATTATACGACGACCAGCGGAACTTTAACTTTCCCTGCAGGCGCAGCGGCAGGTACAAGCCTGACATTTACCGTTCCAGTTAACGACGACAATATTGTTGAACTGAATGAAACGTTTAGCGGTACAATTAATAATGTATCAGGTGGATTGGTAACCATTGGTACAGGTACAGCAAACGCTACCATTATCGATAACGATACCGCAGTGGCTACCATTACGGCAGGAATTGATGGTAACGAAAACGGCCCTGCAAGTGGAACTTTCATGGTAACCTTGAGCAAATTATCGGCTACCGATACTCAGCTTACTTACACTTTAGGTGGTACAGCAACCGAGGGTAGTGATTATACTGCGATTACCAGGACGATTATCATTCCAGCTGGTCAAACCACCGGAACAATTAGTATTCCGGTATTAGCCGATGCAGTTGTAGAAGGTGCTGAAAACGTTATCGCTACTTTAACGGCTTCAGGAAACCCACAGGTAACCGTTAGCAACGTTGCGGCAACCATTAACATTGCAGATAACAATAATGCAACGCTAAGTATTTCTACAAGCCCAACAGTTAACGAAGCAGGTACAGCTACCTTTACCGTAACCTTAAATGCAGCTGTTCAAAATGCATTTACAGTTGATTATGTTACTGGTAATGGAACGGCACAGGCAGGATTAGACTACAACAGCACAAACGGAACATTAACCTTCCCTGCAGGTGCTGCGTCTGGTACTACCTTAACGTTTACCGTTTCGGTTAACGATGATGATATTGTTGAAACGAACGAAACATTTAGCGCAAGCATTAGTGATATAACTGGTGGATTGGTAACTATTTCGACAAATACGGCAAGCACAACCATTATTGATAACGATGCTTCTGTTGCAACAATTGCGGCGGGCATAAACGGTAACGAAACTGGTCCTGTAAACGGAACCTTCACTGTAACATTAAGCAAAGCATCTGCTACGGATACACAGCTTACTTATACATTAGGTGGTACAGCAACAGAAGGTAGTGACTACAGTCCGGTTGTAACTAAAACAGTTACGATTCCTGCTGGTCAAACGACTGCAACCATTACCATTCCGGTATTAGGTGATGCGCTTGTGGAAGGAGCAGAAACCGTAATCGCTACCTTAACCGGTTCGGGTAATCCGGCGGTAACGGTAAACAATGTTCCTGCAACAATTAATATTCTCGACGGATCAAATACAACAGTTACAGTAAGCGCAACAGCCGATGGTGCAGAACCTTCAACACCTGGTCAGTTTATCTTTACTTTAAGTAATGCATCAACAACCGATACCCAGATTACTTATACCGTAGCAGGTACAGCAACAAGTGGTGCAGATTATACTTCAATTGGTACAACAGTAACCATACCTGCCGGACAAAAAACAGTAACAGTTGCTGTTCCGGTTCTTGATGATAATCTTAACGAAGGAAACGAAACGGTCATCTTAACGATGAATGCAATAACCAATAATGCAATAATCACTGCAAGTACCATACCTGCTACTGTTAACATTAGAGATAACCGTGTACCTGTTGCAACCGCACCAGTGATTACGACTCCTGAAGATAACCCGATTAACGGAACGATTACCGCTATTGATGCCGATGGCGATCCGCTTACCTTTACGGTAAGTACTCCACCAGCACACGGAACGGTAGTGTTAAATGCTGATGGTACTTACACTTATACGCCTGCAGCAAACTATAATGGTCCTGATACT
>Ga0157369_10002135_pt1 | contig 23844 bp, 22 predicted proteins | sample C25metaG_FD_113461 | JGI IMG/M metagenome (GOLD analysis project Ga0157369, IMG submission 113461) | Corn rhizosphere microbial communities from Kellogg Biological Station, Michigan, USA - C2-5 metaG | ecosystem: Host-associated > Plants > Roots > Rhizosphere > Soil | place: USA: Michigan... | reverse complement strand
GTCCTCTTCGAGCTCGTAGGACACGCGCTGATTCTCGCGAAGCGTGTTCATTCCGGAGCGTTCGACCGCCGAAATATGCACGAACGCGTCACCGCCTCCGCCTTCGGGCGCGATGAATCCATACCCCTTGGCCGCATTGAAGAATTTCACCGTTCCGATCGGCATGTGTCCGTTTCTCCTTCATCAATCAGAATGTCGCGCCGCCTTCTGCCAGATGCTGCAGGAATAGGGAAAGGTAGTAGAACAGGATCCCCGCAAAGCTTCAATTGCACGACAATCAGCTGCGGCGCTACGCCCTTCGTCCCGCAATTGTAAGCGCCGAGGCGTCTGGCAATCCGACGGTCGGACCTAGGTTCAAAAGGCTTCGATCGACGAGATTGGGGCAGGGAGGGAGTTCAGGCGGGTGGAATGCAAGATTAAAGCTGTGCCTCCAAGGCGACACAGAATTGGCGTCTGCACGTCGTTTTGCGTGGAGGCATGTGGCCGAGGACACCCTCGAATTGGCTCCACCAGGGAGACTCGCGCGTGATTTTCCGAGGACTTCCGCCACTCGCGCCGGAGACATATTTGGAGGCCCTTGAAGACTGAGTGGGCGCGCACCTCATCGATGATTTTGCTGGTGAGGGTGCCCGATGGCCGACGACGATTTCGAGCTCTGGCTTGGCCGTATCGCGAAGGATCGGCCATTCCGGCATCAGGTCCGCAAAACGCTCAACCTGGCGGGCGGTGCAAAGCGCAGTTCCGGTAGCCGCGCGCGGCGGTTCGACGGGAGCCGCATTGGCAGAGGTTCGGCGAGTGGTCGAATTCTCGGCGCATCCAGCCGCCATTCGGGGCCGCGGAGCCGGCGGGTTGTGGTCAAGGCCCGCATCGTGCGCCTGGCGGGCAGCGGGGCCAAGGCGGCGGTGGCCCATCTTCGTTACCTTCAACGGGACGGCACCACCCGCGAAGGCGAGCGGGGCACGCTGTACTCCGCTGAGCTCGACAACGCGGACGGCAAATCGTTCCTCGAACGCAGCACCGGCGATCGTCACCAATTCCGGTTCATCGTCGCGGCGGAGGACGGTGCCGAATACCAGGACCTGAAGCCGATGATCCGCCGGCTGATGGCGCAGGCTGAAAAGGATCTCGGAACAAAGCTCGACTGGGTGGCCGTCGATCACTTCAACACGGGCCATCCGCACAGCCACATCCTGGTCCGCGGAAAGGACGATCGGGACCACGATCTGATCATCGCCCGCGAGTACATTACGAAGGGACTCCGGCAGCGGGCGGTTGACCTGGTCAATCTCGACCTTGGACCGCGCACCGACGTTGAGATCATGAGCGCCAACTTGCGCGAGATCACCCAGGAGCGGTTCACCAACATCGACCGGCGACTGTTGCGGGCCATCGATTCGCAAGGCCTGGTCTCGCCTCACAACCTCGACAGCATCGAGCAAAGCCTTCGAGCGGGGCGGCTGGCGACCCTTGGGCGAATGGGGCTGGCCGTCGAGGAGCGCAAAGGCCGGTGGCGTTTGTCGGATGAGCTCGAGCCGACTCTCCGAGCCATGGGAAAGCGCGGCGACATCATAGCGACGTTGGACCGCGAAGTTCGCGCTCGCGACCTCGCCGCCACGCCCACCGATTACGCGATCTACGATCCTGCTCGCTCCGATACGCAGCCAATCGTTGGGCTTATCGCTGCGCGCGGTCTTTCCGATGAGCAGAGCGGGCGCGAGTTCCTGATCGTCGACGGAGTCGATGGCCGCGCCCACTACGTCGAGATCGCGCTGAGCGGCGGTGAGCACGCGCACGAGGGAGCGATCGTGCGGGTTGTTCCGACTGCGATCGCGGCGCGCGACGTCGACCGGACCATTGCCGATATCGCTGCCGCGAACGGGGGCCGGTACAGCGAGGACATCCATTTGCGCTACGATCCCACTGCAAGCGATCGGTTTATCGAAACGCACGTCAGGCGGCTGGAAGCGATCCGCCGATCGACGGGTGCCGTAGAGCGGGAGCGCGACGGGAGGTGGAAGATTGCAGCCGATCATGTGGATCGTGCGCTTGAATATGAGCGCAAGCGAGTTGCGCGCGAGCCGGTGCGGATTGAGCCTCTAGCCGCGATGGCGCTCGAGCAGATGCCGGCGCATGAGGGGATCACCTGGCTCGACGAGGACGCGAGCCTGTCGCATGCGCACGGCCCCAACGGCAGCTTTGGTTCGAAGGTCGCGGACGCGATGCGCCGACGACAGCAGTGGCTTGTAGAGCAGGGACTCGCCGATCGGCCGGATCGGATCGATATCCTTCGGCGGCGTGAGCTGCAGCGGATCGCCGGGCAACTCTCGCGCGAACTGGGGACACCGTTCTTCGAAACGGAGCCTGGTCTTCCAATCGAGGGCACGTACCGTCGGTCAGTTCAAGTCGGGATGATGCGCATGGCGGTAATCGAGAGCTCGCGGGAATTCACGCTCGTGCCGTGGCGGCCGGCGCTCGAGCGCCAGATTGGAAAAGAGGTCTCCGGGGTGATGCGGGCAAGAGACGTCGTGTGGACATTTGGGCGGCAGCGCTCCGGGCCCGAAATCTGATCTAGATTCGTCGACCAGGATCGCCGTGCGTCCAGTGGCATCTGCCGCTAGCCGGCCGTCAGCGTCAGTATCGGGGGCGTGAAGACCTTAAAGACGCGGCATCAGTTCTATCTGCCTGACGAGCTGTCGGAGAAGCTCGATGCGCTCGCAGCCGAGCCAGGCTCTTCGAAGACTGCGATTCTAACCGACGCATTTCGCGCTTGGCTCGACCGCCGGGGCGCTAGCGAGCTCGACGAAAGGTTCGGCGTCAGGCTCGACCGCCTGAGCCGAGCAGACGAGCAGCTTGGCAGGAAACTCGACTTCGTTGCCGAAGCGCTCGGCACTTTCGTTCAGCACCAGCTGACACAGTCTGCGCATCAACCGCCGTTCGAGCCCGAGACTGGTCAGCTGGGACTGCAGCGATATCGCGCGTTCGTTGAGACGGTCGGGCGCAGACTGGCCCGGCCCGACCAGTCTGCAATTGCGGTGGCGATTTCGGAGGAGCGGCGGAATCATGGCTGAGCAACCGATCATCCGCGACGCGTCCAGTCCGACGCGTATCACCGTCCGGGTGCGGGAAGCCTGCCGGATGACTGGTATTGGCAGATCCAAGTTCTACGAGTTGATTGCAGCTGGCGACATTGAGATCATCAAGGTTGGAAGGATTACCCTTCTACCAGTGTCTTCGTTGGCGGGATTTCTTCAAGCTAAGAGATAGCTCGAAAGAAGCCGATCGGCTCCGCAGCAGCCTGGATTCGACTGAGATAGATTGAGCTCCCGCAGGCCGCCACGAGCGCCGGTTGGGGCGTCATTGCGACCCAGCAAGATCGGCGCGCAGCCTCAGCTTGCGCAGCCGAACAAAAAAAGAACGATGACGTCTTTTTCGCGCGGCTGCGCATCACCATATTCTGCGCTTGAGGCGAGGGGCTACGCCTCATGGAACAGAGGGTTGCGCAAGATGGCGAATGCCGTCGTGCCACGCTGGCACGGTGATGATTACCAGTCCCGCTTTTTCTGGATTCACGCGGCCTCGCTGCTCGATCCGGAACGTACAGACGTGGTCGAGGTCACATTCGAGGCCGAAGGTCCAAAGGCTTTCGACGATGTGGTCGTTCGTTACGACCCGAGTTTCCGGCGTGTCTCCGGACCCGGCCGGATCACTGTCGGTTATTACCAGATCAAGTGGCACACGGACCGAAGCGGACGTTTCGGATTCAAGAATCTCGTTGAGCCTTCTTTCATCGGCGCTGAAAAGTATTCGATTCTGCAGCATCTGAAGGCGGCAAAGGCACAAGCCGATGAAACGTCGGCCTTCTATTTCGTGACCACCGACCGTGTGAGGGATGGCGATCCGCTTGCCGAGCTGATTTCGGGCGCGGATCATTCGCTCCGTCTGCAGGTGCTCAAGGAAGGTAAGACTGACAGAAGCCGGATGGGCGAAGTCCGAAAGCTCTGGCGGGAGCATCTCGAGCTAGGCTCGGACGAGGAGCTTTACGATCTTCTCCAGGGTCTTCACATCGTCGAGGGTCATCATTCGCTCGAACAGCTCCGGGACGAGGTCAGCATTCGTTTCAAGTTCGTCGGTCTCGATGCCGCCGAGCATGAAACGGCATTCAAATATGACGCCGCGGCACGCCAGTTGTTGGTCAAGAAGATCAATCGGTTCGATCGCGCGGCGTTTGAGGAATGGTGCCGGACGGAGGGCTGGTACCTTTCAAAACGGCCGTCACCGCGGCGCAGCGTCGCAATCCAGACCTATCCGCCACGTCCGACACCCGAGCATATGCGCGACGCGTCGCCAGAGTGCACTCTTGACCTCACCGCGAGCTTTGAAAATCGTCATCTCCGTGCCGATGTCAGCTGGGATGACCTTCAAGTCCCGATCGTCGACTTCCTGAAAGCCAGGCTAAAGGAAACGCCACAGATGCGCCTGTTCCTCGAGGCGCACGCGTCGGTCGCGACCCTCGCCGGATCGGCGCTACGGTTCAAGGATGGGGCCGATGTCGAGATCGTCCAGCGTGGCCAGAACAACCCCGGCGTCGTCTGGAGCGCCGATGACGGTCTTGGTGGCGACGCGCCGGTAATCGAGATCGAGAGCGTCGGGGAGGGCAAGGACATTGCTGTCGCGATCGGCCTTTCACGCGATCCAATGCCCAAGGTCAAGGAATATGTCGGAGCATCGTTAAGTGACGTTGGCGCGATCCTTAAGGTCGCGCCCGTCGGCGGGCCTGGTCAGTCGGCGATCAAGGGCGGTGAACATGCGGCGGCGATCGCCGCGAAAATTGCCGAGGCGGTGGCAGCGGTCCGAAAGCCCGGGGGCGCCGTCCACCTCTTCGTAGCCGCGCCCAATGCCTTCTCCTTCTTCCTTGGCCAACAGGCCGACGCCATGGGCAAGTGCGTCAATTACGAGTTCGATTTTAGCAGCCAGATCGATGGCAGCTACCAGCCCAGCTTCAAAATCTAGAAGGTCCTTTCTCCCATGAAACTTCGGTCCCAGTTCAATGAGTTCTTGAAGGACATCCGTCCGAGCGAGCGCAACCAAGAAGAGTGGAAGACGGGCTCGAACACGCTCCGCGATCGGCTGTTCGCCGACGAGAAGTTGTCGCCCATCATTACGACGAGCTTCCTTCAGGGCAGCGTGCGGCGCTCGACCGCAGTCCGTCCGACCGGCGGCAAACGATCTGATGTCGATGTCGTGATCGTGACGACGATCGATCACAGTCAGGAGATTCCGGCCGTTGCGATGAAGCGGTTCGAGCCGTTCCTGGACAAGCATTACAAGGGCAAGTGGAAACCGCAGGACCGCAGTTTCGCGATCGAATTATCCTATGTCGATCTTGACCTGGTCGTCACCGCCTTGCCGAGCGACCCCGACCAACGGGCGATCCTCGAAAAACTCTATAAGAGCCAGGCCGTCCAGACCGACCTTTCGATCGAAGAGCGCGGCGACTGGGTGCTGAACAAAAGCTGGAGTCCTCAAGACGCTGAACTCGGCAAGGTCATGCTGACGGAAGATGCCTCGACTTGGCGCGACGATCCGTTGATGCTTCCCGACCGGACCGTCCAGAACTGGGGACCGACGCATCCCCTGGCACAGATTCAGTGGGCGGCGGATAAGAACCGCCAATGCAACGGTCATTATGTGAACGTCGTGCGCTCGATCAAATGGTGGCGCCACGAGCACGCTGACGAGCTTCCCAAATATCCCAAGGGCTATCCCCTTGAGCATATGATTGGGCACGTCCTTCCCGACGGCATCGACTCGGTGCCCGAAGGCCTAGTGAAGGCGCTGGAGGGCATGCGCGATCAATTCGGACCTCTCGCGCAGGCCGGGCTGGTACCAAACCTTCCCGACCACGGCGTTCCGACCCACGATGTGCTGAAGCGCGTCACCGGCGCAGACTTCAAAGCGTTCATCGGTAAGGTTACCAAAGCCGCTGACCTTGCCCGCCGCGCCTATGACGAGCCCGACAAGGACAAGAGCGGCGCGCTCTGGCGCGAGCTCCTTGGCAATTGCTTTCCGCTTCCAGGCCCGGGCGGCGGCGATCGTTCGGGTGGATCCGACGGCGGCAATGGTCCCGGGGGGTTCAAGAAACCCGTCGCGCCGGCATCGCCCCGCCAGACGGATCGCTTCGCCTGAACCATGAGCATCCCGTCCGATCTGACGGCAGCGCTAGGCGCGCTGCCTGAGGATCCCCGATTTAGGCTTCTTGAAGGCTGGACAGAGCATCCGGACGGGATTTTGTCGTTCAAGTTCGAAGCGCAGCTGTCGGCCGCGCCGACGGACTACGTGCCCGAATGGACGAGCTGGCATCTGACGCTCGAAGGATCTCTACCTGATCCGGACATAGACATTTTTCCCGACGCCACCGACGGGATCGCGGCGACCTTCCAGCACCAGGACAATAATGTCGTCATTCTGCCGGGCTGTGTGTGGCGACAAGGAAAGCCGTGCCTCTCCCGGCCAGCCGCGGTGTTCAAGCGAGCCGATTGGGCGGGGGAGCCGCGCGGACTGGCAGGCAGAATCATCTGGCTGATAGGAAGATTGTTTGACTGGATCGATGCCGCCGCCGAGAATCGGCTGGTTGAGGAAGGGGATCCGCTGGAGCTCCCGTCCTTTCCAGCGCCGCGCACCCATGGGGTGCTCGGCTTCTGCGAGACCCTAAACGATCTCAATTGGTGGGAAAGCGCGCCCTCGACTTGGGGATTTGCCACGATTCTCAAGGTCCCGGGCGCGGATGGCACCTCGGTCTTATCGGAATTCATGGATCCGCAGCGCCACCGCTTCAGGCGCATGGAATGGAGTCCTGCGATCCCGCTCAATCCTAATCGGATCGACGCGATCTGGATGGTACTTCCGGCACTGGTGGTCGTCGAACCGTGGCAGGCGCCGACGACGTGGGCGGAACTGAACGGACTTTGCAAAGAGGTGGAGGTCGAGCTTGGATCGATCCTCGTGGAAGCAGGCGCGCGGCTGAGGCATTTCCAGCGGCCCAAGCATGCGAAACCGGTCGACCTTCTGATCGGGTTTCCGATGGCCGAGCGCGTCGGCGATCCACCCGAGCGCTTTCACTGGATCGCGATCCGTAACGTCGCACTTTCCACGCGCGACCAAATCCGCAAGGGTTTCAGAAGCCGCGCCGAGGACCGGCGCTCATGGGACCTCGAATTTGCGATGTCGGCCCGGCCGATCGAATGGCGCAAGACCGCGAATTGGGCGCCCGATCAACTGCGCAAACGCGGTGAGGCTGAAGACGAAGTGCGCTCGAAATCCATGCTCATCATCGGCGCCGGGAGTCTGGGTTCCGCCGTAGCCGAGAATCTCCTGCGGATGGGCGTCACGAATATGGGCATTCTCGATGCCGAGACGCTGGAAGTCGGCAATTTGAGCCGCCATCAGCTGACCATTGCGGATACAGGAAAGCCGAAAGCGGTCAGCATGGCGGCGATGCTCAACCTTGCCGCGCCTGACGCTTCAGTGAAAGCACTGCCCTTGGTTTTCCCGCCCGACAATCCCAAGGAAATCGACGAGCTGGATGTGTGGGACGTCATTGTCGATTGCTCCGGCTCCGATGACGTTCTTCGGGCGATGAGGATTTTACCTTGGAAGCGAGAGCGCGTGTTCGTGACCCTCGCCATGACGTGGGAAGCCAAAAGCCTATTCGCATATACGGCGTCCGAAACTGCCTTTCCTGCAGTCGATGCGATCGAACGTTTCGCTGCAGTGTCGCCGGCACCTGAAGAAGAACGGATTGGTGAGATGGAAGGGATCGGCTGCTGGCATCCGATCTTTCCGGCCACTGCCGACGACGTGAACCTCTGGGCGGCGGTCGGTTCCAAGTTCGTTCGGCGGGCCGTAATCGAGCGGCAAAAAATGGCGGCGCTGTTCACACAATCGGAGGACGGAAGCGTTGATCGGATTGACGCCTGAATCCGTAGAATTTCGGGGTGCCGGCGTCTCGGTCTGGATTTCCGCGAGTGCGGTGTCGGCGATGCTTGCTGCATCGGTTCAGGCCGGCTGTCGAGAAACCGGCGGCATCCTTATCGGCCGTTATGGCGCAGAAGGTTGGATGGCTGACGTTATCGAAGCGACGCCCAAGCCGAAAGGATCGCGTGCTAGTTGGTTCTGGTTTCAACGGTCAAACACTGGCCTTGCGGAGATTCTCGAGCAGCGTTGGAAGGACGGTTTCCACTATTTGGGTGAATGGCATTTCCATCCGCGTGGAGCGTCGACGCCAAGCGGTTCAGACGAACGGGCGATGTGGAAAATCTCAGCGGACGAAGCCTATCGCTGCCCCACGCCGATACTCGTGATCCTCGGCGGCAAACCTAAATCGGAATGGTCTTTGTCCGCGACGTTATTCCGAGGCGGGCAAGTTCTTCGACTTGATCGGCACAAGAAGGACGAAGGTGGCCTGCGCCTCGTTGGCCAAGACGGAACGCGTATTCGCTGAAGTAGGACGCGAGTGTCAGCCGATTGCAACCGCTCGGTGGCGCCGGAAGCAGCTAATCGTTTGCGCTAGACAACCGATCTGAGTTCATCATAATCCGTGTCCGTCCGGTGATTTCCAGTCCCCGTCGTGGGTAGGAATGTGGGGAAGTAGCCGTGTGCCGGAATAATCTGTAGCGAGATCAACCCGCTACGAGGGAGGTGATGATCCCTCCCGCACATCGCCTTCGCTCCGTGCCCTGGTCAACGGTCGGCACGTCGGAATTGCGCCAATGGCGGTCATTGCGGCCAGCTCGGAAAGGCTTCCGTAAGCGGACGCTCGCGAGGCGACGTTGCATGCCCTGACTCCGCCAATGAACGTTAGGCTATTCTGGACGAATGATCAGCCTGCCTCTTCGAACACGGCACTCCGTGACAGCAGCGGCGCCCCATGGGGGGAACTCGCGCGCGTCCAATCAGAGGGGCGGTCTCGCGTAAGAGGGGCAGGCACAGCTCGTAGAGTAGCAGCCGAACAAGTTGTTCACTCGTTGATGCGAATGTATCAGGCAATGCGAAAGGAGGCACAGTGTCGGATAACGTAATCAGTGCCTTCAGCGTCGATCAGGTCCACCGCCTAACGGGTCTGTCGGTTAACCAGTTGAGGGACTGGGACATGAGCGGCTTCTATGCGCCAGCATACGCCGCAGATAAGAGGCGTAGCCCTTACAGCCGCATCTACTCGTTCGAGGATGTTGTAGGACTAAGGGTTCTGAGCATCCTCAGGACAGATCATAAGATACCGCTTCCGCAGCTCCGTAAGGTTGCTCACGAGTTGCAGCACTACGCCGGCAAACCGTGGTCACAGCTCACCCTCTATGTCCTGAATCAGGAAGTCCACTTCCTCAACCCCAACACCAAGCGCGTGGAGGGAGCTGTTAGCAAGCAGTACGCATCCCTTGTCCCCATCAGCGATGTCGTCGAGGACATCCGAACAAGGGCTAACAAGTTGCGTGAGCGAGGTGGCGATCAAAGAGGCAAGATCGAGCGACATCGCTTCGTTGTTCACAATCAAGAAGTGATAGCTGGCACCCGCATCCCGGTGGCAGCCGTGCGCCGTTTCGCTGACGAGGGCTATAGCATCGACGCCATACTCCATGAGTATCCTAGTCTTGCCCGCGAGGACGTAGAGGCTGCACTTGCAGCTACTAAAGATTTGACGCGAGCAGCTTAGCTATCCTTACTGTAGCTCATGCGATTCTTGCTTGATGAGAACGTACCGCGAGCTGTTGCCCAAGTACTTACGGACTTGGGCCACGATGTAGTGTTGGCTACAGAGGTGGTCGCAGCAGGTTCGCCAGATCATGTGGTTGCAACGGCGGCCCTACAGGATGAGCGCGTTCTCGTTACTCACGACCGCGACTTTCGGCGCATCGATCGGCTACACGCTAGAGAACGGAATGGTGGGCGCTTCCAAGCACTCCACCGGCTGCTTCTGAGTTGCCAAGAGCCTGCTGCCGCCGCTCGCATCCGCAACTTCCTGCCGGTGATTGAGGCCGATCTTGGCTGCTGCCCCGATCATGCCGCGAGAATGTTCTTTGACGTGGGAGAAACCCGCGCTCGGATCTTCAGATGACCGACGACCTCGTTGCGCCCCCATTCACCGGCTCACTGGATGCTAAGATACCGGCAGAGAACGTAGTTCTGTCGCACTACATGGCCGACATCGGACGATGGGTTGTGGCCAGCGAGGCATCCGATGGTGCGATCTTCATAGGCACTGGCAACACAGAGGCACTCGCACGACGCGCTGCCGGGTTGCGGACCTTGGCGCATCTACAGAGGCGTACGGAAGGTAAGCTACAGGATCGCACCCAGGCCGACGTGGATAGAGCTAAAGCGGAGCTAGCTCGGGAACTAGAGGCGCTGTCACGGATGGTCGAGACGATGAACTTGCCCATGCCGCCATTCGGCAACAAGCAAGTCGTATTGGTCGAGCTTCGAGCTGCCAGTGACGCCCTCAAAGCAGGAGCAAAGCCGGGTGTGCTTGCGCGGGTGGCGGCACCCGTGCTCACCTTTGTCGCGCTGGCGTTCGCAGAGGGCGTGATCGGGGCATACGCCGAGAAGTGTCTCGACGCGCTCACAGAGGTCCTGATGGGCCACTAACGCCCAGCACCGCGAGGTGCTTTGAGGCGGGAAGATCTTACACAGCAACGGTACTTCTCTTGACGAGGAGCCCGTCACACGTCGCTGTGTGCGGAGCGTCGGCCTAAGTTTGACGCTGGCACAAGACCGCTGCTCGGCTATGTCTTGCTCCCTCGGGTAAGGGGAGCGCATGTCAGAGATAGTAGAACGTCTTCAGGAGTTCGTTGAGTACGCGAAGACAATGAAGGACGAGAAGAGCGAGGCTCAGCTCTTCTGCGACCGTTTGTTTCAGGCATTTGGCCATAAGGGCCTGATTGAAGCCGGCGCAACCCTTGAGTTCCGCCTGAAGAAGGACGCCGGGAAAGGTGGCGTCAGTTTCGCCGACCTCATGTGGAAGCCACGGGTGCTCATGGAGATGAAGTCCGCTGGGGCGAAGCTTCACCTCCATTACAAGCAAGCGTTCGATTACTGGATTGCCGCCGTGCCGACGCGGCCGCGTTACGTCGTTCTCTGCAACTTCCAAGAGTTCTGGATTTACGACTTTGACAAGCAGCTCGATGAGCCTGTCGATAAGGTCGCCCTGCTCGATCTTCCAAAGCGATACACCGCTTTCAACTTCATGCTGCCGGTAGAGCAGTCGCCGATCTTTGATAACGACAAGGAAAAGGTCTCACGCGAGGCCGCCGACCAATTAGCCGAGTTGTTCAAACTCTTGGTCCGCGATGCTAAGGATGAAGCGACCGCCACGCGTGCAAGACGGTTCCTCCTACAGCTCCTCGTCGCGATGTTCGCGGAAGACATAGACCTTCTTCCAAGCGCCACCGTCGTGTCCCTGGTGGATGACTGCCTCGACCACGGCCAAAGCTCTTACGACCTGTTCGGTGGCCTGTTCGCGCAGATGAACAATCCACAGCCCGCCACGGGCGGGCGCTTCAAGACTGTTCCCTACTTCAACGGCGGCTTGTTCAGCGTGGTCGAGCCGATTGACCTGACCAATGAGCAGCTACTCCAGATCGGCGGACCGAGTGGCGTAGCGCGCAAAGATTGGGCGGGCATCAACCCAGCAATCTTCGGAACGCTCTTCCAAGACAGCATGGACAAAGAAAGGCGCCATGCTCTCGGAGCGCATTTTACTGCCGAAGCTGACATTCACCGCATCGTCGACCCAACAATCGTGCGGCCATGGCAAGCTCGCATCGACGCTGCGAAAACGATGAAAGAACTACTCGAACTCCGTAAGCAGATTGGTGAGTTCCGCGTCCTCGACCCCGCCTGCGGCAGCGGCAACTTTCTGTACGTCGCGTATCGCGAGCTTGCTCGTCTAGACATGCGGATTTTGCTGCGCCTGCGTGAAGACTTCAGCGAGGCCGAGTTTCTCAAGCAGGTCAAGACAATCTCCCGTGTCTCAGCCAGTCAATTCTACGGCATCGACATCGACCCTGTGGGAGTGGAACTCGCAAAGGTCACACTGATGCTCGCCAAGAAGCTGGCCTTCGACGAGGCCGTTGAAGTTCTCGGGGCGAAGCAAGGTGAGCTGGAGTTGGATCAAAGCGCGCTTCCTCTCGACAACCTCGATGACAACATAACCTGCACGGATGCGCTATTTGATGCGTGGCCCGAGGCGGATGCGATCATCGGAAACCCCCCTTACCAGTCCAAAAACAAGGTTCAGGAGGAGCTTGGCCCGGCGTACCTGCTACGGCTGCGGGAAGCTTATCCGGATGTGAATGGGCTGGCGGACTATTGCGTCTATTGGTTCAGACGGGCGCACGATCACCTGGCCGACGGCAAGCGAGCCGGTCTCGTCGGTACTAACACGATACGCGAGACCTACAGCCGGGAGGCGGGCCTCGATTACATAGTGAACACTGGGGGTACTATCACAGAGGCGGTCTCCAGTATGGCTTGGCGGGGCGAAGCCAACGTGCATGTCTCGATAGTGAACTGGGTGAAGATGCCACCACCGTGGCCGATCGTCGCATGCCCACGAAGCTGATCCAGCTGAAGGCCGAAGCCGTAGGGGAATTCCTTGCCGTCAGCAGTCTTCGTCTTTGTTGTCATCGCCTTGTAGATGGCTTCGTTCACCACCTTCCCGTGGTGCAGCGCATTCGCCCACCTGGCGAGGTCGCCGACGGTGGCGATCAATGATCCGGCCGCGCCGGGCACGCTCATGTGGATCTTCTCGGCCGGCTTGAAGCTGCCGTCTTCGTCGCGCCGGTAGCCCTTTGCCATGTGCGGCACGCCCTCCTCGCCGACTCCGTAACGGAGCGTCTTCAGATGAAGCGGAACCGCGATCCTCTCGCGGACCGCCTCGTACCAAGGCTTGCCACTCATCTTTTCGATGATCGCTCCGATGAGGATGTAACCCGAATTGTCGTATGCCCATGCGTCGCCGGGCTTCGCTGGCGACGGCAAATTCTTGAAGACGTCGACGAGCTGCGCGGTCGTGTAAGGCTTGTTGACGTTGGCTTCGGTCATCCAACCGGGGATGTCGGTGTAGGACTGGATTCCGCTTGTGTGGTTCAGGAGCTGGCGGACGGTCGCGCTGCCGCCGGGCTGCGGGTAATCGGGAATGAACTTGGTCAACGGCTCGTCGAGCGAGAGCTTCCCTTCCTGCACCAGCTGAAGAAGCGTGGCTGCAGCGAATTGCTTGGTGACCGACCCGATCCGAAAGACGGTGGCAGGCGTAATGGGCGTTTTCGCCTGAAGGTCGGCGAGACCGCGTCCCCGTTCGTACACCGGCTTCCCGCCCTCGGTGACAATGACGGCCGCTCCAGGGCCGTCGGCTGGCCACGATTTGGCGACGATCTTGTCAGCCTGTTGCGCGAATCCGGACGGCACGGCGACCGCCGGAATGGTCGAGGCGGCGAAAATGGTGCCGAACGCCGCAAGGGAAGCTGACTTCATGAGAACACCTCCGAGTGCGGCTGCTGTATTAGGTGGATAATACAGGTCGGTCAATCAGCCCGAGGGATGCAGTAGATTGACCGGTCTAACCTACCCGCGTCAGAAGGCTGAAGCCAGTAAACGACGGTTGGCCTTTTAAGGCGCGCGGCGCAGGTCGCGTGAGGGCAGGCGGCTACCGCGGTTCTCCGCCAGTGTCCGCTTTCCACCCATTTGCGACCTTAGCGGCTCCGGTCCGCTTCCACCCAGTGTAGACCTTCAACCTGCGGACCTGACGATCGGCGAAAGCGTTTTGCGATCGAAAGAGAGAGTAATGGCCAAGCTGTCGTCATCCGCCCGAAACAAGCTCCCCAAGAGCAAATTCGCCGAGCCAGGCAAGCGTGCTTATCCCGTCGAAGACGCGTCCCACGCTCGCAACGCGAAGGCGCGAGCCAGTCAGGCGGTCAAGGCTGGTCGCATGTCGAAGGGTGAGGAAGCAAAGATCGACAAAAAGGCGGACGCGACTCTTAAAAAGCATTCATAGGGCACGGTCCGCTTTCCACCTGAAGCAGACGTTCAGATTTCGAGCGCAGCCGACATTTCGAGCGCGTCATCTAATTCGACCCCGAGATAGCGGACAGTACTCTCCAGCTTCGTATGGCCGAGCAGCAGCTGGCACGCTCTGAGGTTTCCTGTCTTCCGGTAGAGCAGCGAGACCTTGGTGCGCCGGATACTATGGGTGCCGTAGGCAGACGGTTCCAAGCCGATCACCGTCACCCACTGCTTGACGGGGCGTGCGTATTGCCGAGCCGAGATGTGGTGCTCGTGATCCATGCGGCTCGGGAACAGCCAATCTTGTGAGCCGGCCAGACGCTGCTCCAGCCAGCGCTGGACAGACCGCTGCGCTTGTTGGGTGATTTCGAACACCACCGGCCGCCCCGTCTTCTGCTGAAGCACAACAGCTCGTTTCCGAACGGCTGTTCCGGCGACAACGTCACACAGCCGAAGCGCCACGACGTCACAGCCTCTCAGCTTGCTGTCCAGCGCTACATCCAGCAGAGCGAGATCGCGCCAGCGCTTCGCCACCTGGAGCCGGACCCGCATTCCCCAGATTTGCATCGGCTTCAATGGGAGCTTTGCGCCCGTGAAGCGCTGTTGAACTTCGGCCGCAGAAGGATGGAGCATTGGTGAGACTCCTCGAAAGAGGCTCCAACGGACGATCACCCGCTCGCGTCTGATTTGGGTGGAAAACGAACGCTACGCTCTCAAGGGTCCCGTCGATTCTAAACTGCAGAACGTGCAAATTCCGAGGAGGCGACTTCGCTCCTATTCGACAGCCTCTCCAGCTCGTCGACTACGTGAGAGGCGGCTGCATCCTGTGCGACGATGGCGCCGAGTATCTCGGCGGCCCTTCTGAAACGCTCTTGCGTCAGCAGTTGCCCCAATGCGTCTCGGACCTCGTCGGTGCTCGCGCGCGGACTGAGGCAAATCCCCGCTCCGCGATGGGTGACCCTCCTCAGACTTGAGCATGTTCAGCTCGCCATGCCCGAAGGTGGCGAAGATGCAGCACGGCGGTTTTATTGTGACATCCTCGGCATACCGGAAGTACCGAAACCGGCTCGTCTTGCGAGCCGTGGTGGATGCTGGTTCGAGAGCGGTGACCTCAAAGTGCACCTGGGAGTTGAAACGGATTTCCGGCCCGCACGAAAGGCTCACCCCGCTTTCCTGGTAAGCGGCCTTGCAACGGTGACCGAACGCCTCACGGCCGCCCGCCATGTCGTTGTCAACGATGAGCCGCTGAACGGGCTCGACCGCGTTTATACCGACGATCCATTCGGCAACCGGATCGAGCTGATGGAACACTCGGCAGGCGCACAGAAACGCAAGGTATAAGCACCTGAAAGCGGGAACTAAGCCATCCCAAATGCGGCGTCATACTTGACCTCTCCCACGCACGGGTGCTCTTCAAATTTGAGCCGCTGGAAATACTCGGGCGGCACCCCGGCCAAGCGAAGATCCGGGTCGGCGGTGAACCCGAAGCGGCTGTAATAGGCCGGCTCTCCGAGTACGACGCAGCCTTTCGAACCTCGGGCTCGAAGCCGGTCCAAGCCCGCTTCGATGAGTGCACTTCCGATCCCCTCTCGCTGCCGGTTGGGCACTACCGCGACAGGGCCAAGCCCGAACCAGCCGTCGCTGTGACCGTCAATGGTGACCGGTGAGAATGCGAGATGACCAAGGATCTCTCCGTTCTCTGTCGCGACGAGTGAGACAGCAAGGTTTCCCACCTTTCGCAACGCCTCCACGATGCAGGCTTCGTTGCCCCCACGATGTTCCGCTCCAAGGAATGCCGCAGTTATGAGGTCGGAGATTGCGCTCTCGTCCGACGGGATCTCAGGCCGTATTTCCATTGCCCCTGAATCGCAGCTCGCCCCAAGATCCGCAATGGGTGGAAAACGGACACTGGCGACTGATCCCGGCCTATTCAGCCAGGGCCGACCGGCTCTTCGGTTTCGCGATAATGGAAATAGCCGAAATCCGCGGCCATTCGGGCTCCGGAAAGGTCATAACAGGCCATGCCGACGAACGCCCCCGTGAAGTTCGGCAAACCCGGCAGCGTTGCCTCATCCGAAAGAATGCTGGCATCGACCGAGCAGCGCAGCCAGCACCACTCCTCGCTTGCACGGGGACGAAAAGCAAAGCGAGCCGTCTCGTCCCGCACGTCGACCCGAAGCACTAGGGGACCCAGCGGCGCAGCGACGGACTCCATGACCGTGCCGCATTCCTCTCCGCCGGGGATTGCCGAAAGCAGCTGGACCTTGCGCACACCATCCTCATCGACAGCGATCTGCAAGAAATGGAATTTCGAAGCGTTGTAATAGCAGATCAGTCCCGCGGCCTGCTGGAAGTTCGACGGGTCCACCTCGACCAAGGCCTCTGCGCAGTAGCGGAAGGATTGCTGACGGCGTGCGACCAGCGATTGGGTAAATCGGCTGCCGATGCTCTCCCGCCCGAAAAGGCGTAGATACCCGGGACGATCGGTCAGGCTGAACAGTTGCTCGGGATACGGAGTCCGCAGCCACTGAAAGACGCTTGGAAGAACTGGCGAATGAAACTCGTGCCGCTCGTCGGCCGGAAGACGCAAAGTGTCCGCCACGCCCGGCCCGCCAACGTCCAGCATCGGTATTCCGCTCCCGTCGATTGTCCTCAGCCACCCGTCGTCGCCCCAATGCATCGGCTGAATCGCCGTTTCCCTGCCGAGGACGCAGCGGTCGGTGCTCTTCAACGGGCGCCCGCACAAGTAGACTATCCACGTTTCCCCTGAAGAGGTGTCGACAAGATCTCCGTGACCCGCCCGGGCAAGCTCCGCCTCGGGTTTGCCTCTGGAGCTCAGCACCGGCCCATCGGGATGCACCTCGTAAGGACCAAACAGGGAGCGGGAGCGTGCCATGACGACCGCATGATTTCTTTCAGTGCCGCCTTCTGCCACCAGTAAATGATACCATTCATCCCGCTTGTAGAGATGCGGGCCCTCGGTGAAACCGAGGGACGTACCCTCGAAAATGAGCTGACGTTCCCCGAGAAGTTCGCCCGTTTGAAGGTTCATCTCCTGTAGGAGGACTCCGGCGAAGCGCTGGTGGCCGGGCCGGTGATCCCAAAGCATGTTGAGCAGCCAGCTTCGCCCATCATCGTCGTGAAAGAGCGCGGGATCGAAGCCGCTGCTGTTCAGATGCACCGGATCTGACCATTCGCCATCGATACGATCGCACCACACCCAATAATTGTGAAAGTCGCGAAAGGACGTGCCTTTGTCACCATTTACGGTGGTTCGGCCATAGCGTTTCACGTCCGTGTAGAGCAGATGAAAGCGGCCTCCGGCATAACTTAGGTCGGGAGCCCAAACCCCGCAGGAATCGGGGTTCCCGCGCATGTCGAGTTGGCTCGGACGGTTCAGCGGCCGGGCCACCAGCGTCCAATTCGCGAGGTCGCGGGAATGATGGATCTGGACCCCCGGGAACCATTCGAACGTGGAGGTGGCGATATAGTAATCGTCGCCGACGCGCACGATCGAAGGGTCGGGATTGAGCCCTCGAAGTATCGGATTTCGGATGGTCATGCGGGCTTTCTGATCAAGGTCCAGAGCAAGGCTGCGCCGAGCAAGTCGGTAACACCGAGAAGGATGAAGAATGGTTGGTATCCGACCTTGTCCACGAGGGAACCAAGGAGCAGCGTGAAGATCAGGACGCCAAGGTTCGCTGCCGTGCCGGCAATGCCAGTCGCGGTTCCCACTTCGTCGCGGGGGAAAAGATCTGATGACATGGTGATCACGGTCACAGACAATGTCTGGTGGGCAAAACCGCCGAGGCATAAGAGCGCGACCGCCACCGCGGGGTTCTGGACGGTGCTCACGAAGATCATTCCGGTCATCAGTAGCGCGCCAAGGGTGAATGCGGAGCGCCGAGCATCAACTAGCGCCAGACCACGGCGATGCAGCGCTGCCGCGACGGCAGGCCCGAACAGGCAGCCGAGATCGGCCGCAAAAAAGGGCAACCAGGCGAAAAGCGCGATCTGCATCAGATCGAAATGCCGCACCTTCGTCAGATACAGCGGCATCCAGAGCGAAAGCATTCCCCAGACGGGGTCCGCGAGAAATCGCGCCGATGCGATCGCCCACAATTCCCTTCGCTGCAGCACTTGCCGGAGCGCTGGCTTCCCCCCGCCGCTGGCGAGCTGCGGTTCCTGGCCAGAGCGGATGAGTTCCCGCTCTTGTTCACCCGCCGCGCGCTGCCTCGAAGGCGGGGCGTACCAGAAGGCCCACGCACAAAGCCAAACCAGTCCCGCCGCTCCGGTAATCAGAAAAGCGAGGCGCCAGTCGCCCTCGTAAATCGACCAGGCGACGAACGGCGGGGCGAGCACGGCTCCGAACGAGGCTCCGATATTGTATATTCCCGCGGCAATTCCGCGTTCCTTCGAGGGGAACCATTCTGCAACCACTTTCATTCCGGCCGGCTGCGCCGCTCCTTCGGCAACCCCTAGAAATCCCCGCAGCGCCGCGAACCCGGGCCACCCGCCAGCCAAGCCTTGAGCCATCGTAAGGAGCGACCAGGCGGCCACGAAAAGGGCGAACCCCGTCTTGAGACCCATCACATCGAGAACGTAGCCACACAGGGGCTGAAACATGATCCCGAGCTGGAACGCGCCCGTAACCCAGGAATATTGGGCGGTTGAAATATGCTGTTCGGCCATGATCGTCGGCGCGGCGACCCCGAGGATGCTGCGGCTGAGATAGTTCAGGACGGTCGCGCCGACGAACAGTGCAATGATGGTCCAGCGAATCGAACGAAATCTTCCCACTACCCCCTCCTGAAGTGATAACGTTACCAGTGTCCGATTCGAAAATCCAGCAACTTGGACGACCGGTAGCTGCAGGTTGGTCACCTCTTTACCGCGCGCTCCGCCCGTTACAAACTGCGCTCTCCACAGCTTGCGGTAATTGAAATAGCGTTTGGTTTTCCGGCGCTTTCCAGTAATCTCCGTGCAGTAGGGATCGATCTTCGAGGTTGCTCATCTCGATAAAATGGGTGCGGCCCCAAAGGGCGGTTGACTAAAAACCCACACAATAATACTGATGGTAACGTTACCACGAATGCCAGGTCACCGGATCGCTCTCGATTCGCGACAAGGTGGACGCGGAGGGAAGGAGCGTCGCGGCAATCGCTGACGATTTGAGGGGGGCATCTTATGACAGATTTGGTCTCAACCGAGCGGCTTGGCTTCGAAGGCCCCGCGTGCTGCGACAGCCTCGGAGAACGTGCAAGTCAGGCCCGTGCTGGACGCTTCCTCTGTCGAACCGGATTCGCGGCGCTGGCGTGCGCGATGCTGGCTCAACCCGCATTTGCTCAATCGGCTGAACCGCCGCAGGCCCCGGCCACGCCTGCCGACAAGGCGGTCGTCCCGGATGTGGTCGCCAAGACGCAGCAGGCCGCCGCGCCCGACGAAAAGGCCATCACGGTCACCGGCACGCGTATCACCAACGGCTTCCACGCTCCGACGCCGACCACGGTCATAGGCCAGGAGCAGCTCAACGCCAATGCGGAGCCGAACGTCTTTACGACCGTCACCCAACTGCCCTCGCTACAAGGCTCGAGCGGCACGACCACGCTCACCTACAGCACGTCGAGTGGACAGCAGGGCCTGAGCGCCTTTTCGCTCCGTGGACTCGGCACGATCCGGACGCTGACATTGATCGATGGGCAACGGGTGGTCGGCGCATATTATAACGGCACGCCCGACGTGAGCTTGTTCCCGCAGTTGCTGATCAAGCGCGTCGATGTGGTCAACGGCGGCGCCTCCGCATCCTATGGTTCGGATGCGATCGGCGGTGTCGTCAATTTTATCACCGATACGCATTTCGAGGGCGTCAAAGGCAATGTGCAAGGCGGAATCTCGAAATATAATGACGACAAGCAGGGGCTGTTCCAGATCGCGGCGGGCGACAAATTCATGGGAGGCCGCCTCCATGTTGTCGGAAGTGCGGAATATGCCAAGGAAGACGGTGTCGGGCCGGGACCGTTCGGCCTCGGGCTCGCCGGCGGCCGTGACTGGTTCAAAGGCACCACCCTCATCAACCGGAACGTCACCAATGACGGATTGCCGCAATATGTGGTGCGCGATTACGGCCAGCCGTACAATTACACTCGCTATGGCGTGATCAGCGCCGGGCCGCTTCAGGGCATCGCCTTCGATGCGAACGGCAACCCCTTCCAGTTCAATTACGGCTCAAATGGCGTTCCGGCGAAAAACTCGTCGGGCACGGTGATCGGCTGCTATCCGGGCTTCTGCGTGGGGGGCGATCTTTCCGGCAACGTCGACAGCGGCCGAACCTTGCAGTCGGCCATTGAGCGGCTGACGGGCTATGGCCGAGTCGGCTTCGACATCAATCCCGATAACGAAATCTACGTCTCCTACAGCGCCGCCGACGTGAAGACGCACAATCAGCCCGTCAACGGGCAGCAGCGCCCGAATCTGACCATTCAGTGCGCCAACCCCTTCGTTCCCGCTTCCATTCAGGATTTGTGCGCGGCGAACGGCATCACCAGTTTCCGCTATGGAACCAGCGATTACATCCTTCCGAACACCCGCGTTCATACTGACCGGCGGGAGTTTCGCCTTGTCCTCGGCGCAAAAGGCAGCTTCCACCTGGCGAGCGACTGGACCTACGACGCTTATTACGAGCGCGGAGTGAACCACACGGGCGTAGACGTCAGCAACATTTCGCTGAGCCCCCGCTTCCTTCGAGCGATCGACGCGACAATGCTGGATGGGATGATCGTCTGCGCGGATCCGGTTGCGCGGGCGAACGGCTGCCAGCCGATCGACATCCTGAGCGGCGCGACACCCTCGGCTGCCGCCCTCGCCTATGTGCAACCCGAGCACGGGCCTTTCCAGCGGCTTCGGATCACCCAGGATGTGGCCAGCATCAACTTCTCGGGGACTCCGGTCGATCTGTGGGCGGGGCCGCTTTCGGTCGCGTTCGGCGCGGAATGGCGGAAAGAATTCTATACGGTGCGCGCCGACCCTTATGGCGCGGGCGTCAGCGACCTCAGTCCGAACAGTGCGGATTATCCGGCCGATCCCGTGTTGAACTCCACAACCGGAAGCAACTGGTACGCCGGCAACTACAAGAACGGCCACGGCGCCTTTAGCGTCAAGGAGGCCTATCTCGAGCTCAATCTTCCCCTCTTCAACTCGCGGGCGGCCGGACGAGCCAACCTCAACGGAGCGGCGCGGCTCACCGACTACAGCACCTACGGCAGGAATTGGACCTGGAAGATCGGCGGCACCTGGGACACGCCAATCCAGGGGCTGCGTTTGCGCGGCGTAACGTCGAAGGATTTCCGGGCGCCCAACTTGTCGGAGCTCTTCGCAGCGCCCGTGACCACCACTCTTCCGAACTTCCTCGACCCGACGCGGAACGTCAACGTCGTTGCAATCCAAAGCGTCGTCGGCAACCCCAACCTGAAGCCTGAGATCGGCCGCAGCACCGAACTGGGCGCCGTTCTTTCGGGAGTGCCGTGGTTGCCGGGCTTCGGTCTCTCGTTCGACTATTACACAATCAAGGTGAAAGGCGTCGTCTCGAGCCTGAGCGCCGCGCAAATCGTCGATTTCTGCTATCGCAACATTATTCCGGCGACCTGCGGCTCCTACAACCTCAACAACCAGAACGGCCCCAACTACATCAACGTGCAGCCTTTCAATCTCGCGTCGATCAAGACGAGGGGCTTCGACATCGAGGGAAGTTACCGCTGGCAGCGCCCCCTCGGCCTGCCCGGGTCCTTCACCGTTCGCGCACTCGCGACCCATGTCATCGACTTCATAACGGATACTGGGCTTCCGGGAACGGTTCCTGTGGATTCCGCTGGCGACAACACCGGCGTCACTCCCAAGTGGAAGTGGCTTGCCATCCAAAGCTATGCCAACGATCGCTTCAGCTTCAACGTTCAGGAGCGCTGGTTCACCGACGGCACCATCGGCAACCAATATATCGTGTGTCAGAGCAACTGCCCGGTGTCCACGGCGGCCCACCCGACCATCGACAATAACTTCATGCCCGGCGCCTTCTACCTGGACCTCGGCGCCTCGGTGAACCTCACGAAAAAGATCACGGCCTATGCAAAGGTCGACAATGTCTTCGATCACAGCCCCGCCAAGTCGCCGTTCTACGCGAACCCGGCTTTGTACGATATCGTCGGAAGGATTTACCGCGCGGGCGTCCGGTTTGGCTTCTGAACGGTCGCGGCTGACGCCGACGCGGCGTCGCGGATGACCATGACGGAGCTCCCCCTGGTCCCGGCATCCTCCCTGGTGCCGGGACCATTTTTCCGTCCGGTGGAACGGGAAAGAGGGATCGGGCCAAACAGCAACTCTGGACCGCGCGTTGACTGACCTGCGGAGCAAAGAGCGGCTTGCGCAAGCTTCGAAAAAACTTAGCAATCCGGGCAGCGAGACCGGGAGAGGATCATTGACCAAGCGGGAGCAGCCGGCGCGCCGAGCGACGATCAAAGACGTCGCCGCGCGGGTCGGCGTGTCACCAATGACCGTGTCGCGCACGATTAACGGCCGCGGAGGCGTTCGCCCGGAAATCAGGCAAGCCGTCGCGGCCGCGATCGATGCTCTTGGTTATAAGCCCAACGCGGCTGCCCGGAGCCTTGTCACCTCGGCAGAGCTCCGCATCGGGGTGGTCTATTCCAATCCGAGCGCCGCCTTCATGAGTGAGTTTCTGACCGGAGCATTCGAAGAGGCCGCCCAGCTCGGGGCGCGGCTTCTCATCCTGCGAGCCCCGAAGGGCAAAACCCCATCGGCGAGAGCTCTAAGGACTTTTATCGCGTCCGGCCTCTCGGGCATCCTCCTGACGCCGCCCTTGGGCGATTCCGCGGCGCTGTTGCGACTCTTTACCAACGCACATCTGCCAATTGCGACGGTTGCGGCCTACCCGCCAGTGAGTGCGATTTCCGTGCGGATCAACGACCGGCAAGCCGCATATGAGATATCGCGCCATTTGCTCAGCCTGCGGCACCGGCGCATCGGCTTCATTGCCGGCAATCCCGACCAGGCGGCATCGGCCGAGCGAATGGCCGGATTCTACGCGGCTGTCCGGGAGTTCGAGGGCGTTGAGACCTATATTGCACAGGGAGATTTCAGTTTTGCCTCCGGCCTGTCCGCGGCAGAGCAGCTCCTCGATCGAAGCCCGGCACCTACCGCGATTTTCGCCAGCAACGACGACATGGCCGCAGCGGTGGTCTCCGTCGCCCACCGCCGGCATCTCGACGTGCCGAAGCAGCTCTCGGTGGTCGGATTCGACGACACGGTAACGGCGGTAACCCTGTGGCCCCCGTTAACGACGGTGCATCAACCGGTTCACAAGCTCGCGGCGGAAGCCCTTCGGCTACTTGCCGCCCGAGTTTCACTTCGCGGGGAGCAGCCGCAGCCGCCGGCCCACCTGTTGGATTTCACGATCGTCCACCGGCAGTCCGTCGCACCGCCGTTTGACTGACCCTCCATTCGAAAGACCGCGGCTTGCGAAACGGGTGCGGTTGTTGGGGATTCCGGAGTGACGCTGTGACGGAAAGAATGGAGATGATGCGACTGATCTGGCTTGCGACGGCTGCGGCAATTCTCCTGGCAGCGATCCCTATCGGCGCGGTGCGAGCGACGCCGACTGTCTCGACGCTCGAATCCGTACCGGACGACCCCAGAGCGGTTCTTGTGAGGGGCGTCGGCGACGGGCGCGCGGACGACAGCAATGCGCTCCAGCACGCAATCGATGCCGCGGCGGCGGGACCGGAT
>Ga0157369_10002133_pt1 | contig 23853 bp, 38 predicted proteins | sample C25metaG_FD_113461 | JGI IMG/M metagenome (GOLD analysis project Ga0157369, IMG submission 113461) | Corn rhizosphere microbial communities from Kellogg Biological Station, Michigan, USA - C2-5 metaG | ecosystem: Host-associated > Plants > Roots > Rhizosphere > Soil | place: USA: Michigan... | reverse complement strand
GAAGCTGCAGTCAGCAAAGGGTAAAGAACGGAAGTCTGCGATGATATCCGGGTTAATATGCAAAGCTCGGTTATCACACAGCACGTGTGACTCTTTGCGGATGTCTGCGAATATCGCGCGGCTGTCTTTCTTGTCGAGCCAGAACATCCGAGAGCCACAGCACATATCGAGGATCGGCTGTTCCATCACTCACCATCCTTACCGGCGCGGAGCTGGGTAACAAATTTGGCTGCTTTGCTTTTTGAAACCTCAATAGCTCTGTTAAAGCCGGTTTCGTAGTCTCGACCCTCATCATCGCCATATGGACTACCCAATTCTTTCGCAAACATCTCCACACCCTCAGCACGCACAGAGTTGAGGTAGATGTCGGTGGCTGACTGTTTCAGCACCTGCATTGCGTCGTATAGCAATGACTGTGCTGGATTAAGTGAATTCTGTACGGCGTGATAACCCGCTGCACTGTATTGACCAATCAGGCGCTCGATGATTTCGCCCCGCGCCGCACCCTCAACCGCCAGGGAGTCACGCTCTGCTTTGAGGGCGGCCAGCTGCTTTCTTAGTCCATAGCCGCATTCATGCGTACCACTTTTCCCGGTGCGCCATGAGAAACCACAGTCGCAGTTATGAATTTCTCCAACTTGAGTTACGTTCATCTCGATCCCCTTAACCCATACTTTCCATGTAAATCCCACTGGCAATCAGTCGGGCGCGTCGTTTAGCTGCAGCTCGGTGGCGCTGGATAGCCTCTTCTGACCGATCATTGCTCTCGTTGATGACCATTGGCGGCAGTGCCTGCCGAGCTACGCGGCGTGGACGCCTGATGAGCGTGTAGGTGCGGTCGATAGAGTTGCCACCGAGACAGACAGGATTGGTGGCCTCAACCTGCAGCGTTTCGCCGCCATGCCGCATCGTATTAATGATTAGGCGATTGAACTCACGCAGGCTCATGCCAAACCGTTCCGCCAGCTCTCGGCCTGTCGCCGGGCCTTTTGATAGCTGCCAGGCGAGTTTCTCGCTGAAACCGGCGTTCGGGCCGTTGCTGCGGCGATATTGGGCGATTTTTTTCATAGCTGCGTCTCCTGCTGAGCAAGACTGGAACCTGCAGGGGAGCGGGTAGGGGTAGGGTTGGTGCGCGTGGTGCGTCTTAGGTTGAGTTGCGAAACCAGCCTCGGTGTGTAATCGCCAGGGGTGTTACAGATGAGGCGTGGTTGGGGGTATTCGTCGAAAATTTCAGTAATCAGGTCGTCGATGTCCTGGATCATAATCATTTCCTCGATTATGGCTGGTGGGCTACTGCAATAGCCCACTGCCGTTTCTCCACATTTGAAAATAAGCCTGCTTTTAACCACATCAGGCGAGGTGGTATTCTGGCTGCTCTCACACATCCAGAAAGGGATATTTATGCGCGGAGTCGTCGTACATCATGAGCGCCGCAATGGTTACATCGTTATCCGTGACCAAATTGGGGAATTCACGGTCGCAGAGCTTCTCGGTGGCTATGACGTCGAGAAGGGGCATGCCATAACCGGTGAACTCCATAATCTCGGTGGTGAAACCTTCATGAACGAGAGTAAGGAAGAAGAAATTGAAGTTTTTGTTCAGGGTTATGGCATGACTGAACAACAATCTATCCTCATGCTCCAAAAAACTCGCTAATCCATTTACGAAACAAATCACAGTTCTGGATTGTTGCGTTGCAGTGCTCAACAGAGATCATATGGCCTTGCGTTAAGTGAGGCTTGACCTCTTCATTCAGCTGCAAGCCCTTTCTGGCTGCCAGTTCAAGGCGTGCTACATTTTCTAAAATTGCTTCTGCTTTCTTATCCACCGCCATTTCCCCACGCTTGAATGTTTCACGAGAGACAGGCCACGAATTCAGTAAAGCTGAGTGCTTCTTCGCCTTCTTTGAGATTGTTGAAATACTCTTCATATGCTTCGTCCATCTTTACAACCTCCAGAGGTTTCAATAGAACGGATGTTCGCATTTACGGACGGTTTGGTCAACAGTTAGGGTTCGTTTTTACGGACGCTGGCGGGTGGGGCCGAACTTTCGGCCTTTGTCTGTGTGGTTTATAGGTATTTAAGGCAGCTTAGTCTGGACAGATATGCCAGTTGCGACGATCTGTGAGAGAGACTCTAACTCGATGGTTTTATAACCGGAATTAATCGGTGCAAGATATGCGCTGGGACCGTCTATTACTAATTTTTTGATTACCGCTGTATTACCGATATTTGCTAACACAATTTGGCCCGACCGCGGTATCAGGTCAGGGTCAAATATCACAATAGCTCCCTCCGGGATGAGACCAGCCATTGAGTCATTATCCATTTCTACAGAGAACGCATGGGGGGATACGTCGTCAGTAACGGTTGTCCATTCAGAAAATTCATTTGTTTGGTTCATGAGATTTCTCCAGTCCCCCGCCTGCGACAGCGAGACTAGAGGTATTTTCTGCATGGGCCTTTGATCTATCTCAGATGAGTTACCCCTTTGTGAGTAACTGCCGCCATTTATTAACCAAGTTTCTGTGACGTTTAAAAGTTTCGCTAATTTGGGAATGTGTGTTGCTGAAGGGTTATTGCCGCCATTCACCCACTGGCTAACCGTGCTCTTTGATGCCCCGGTTCCGGCTACGATGTCTCTACTGCGCAGGTTCAGTTCACGCATTTTGCTGGCAATGCGATCACTGATTGTCTGATTACCATACTGTTTCATGTTCGTCCGTTTTTCTAAACTTCAAGTGTTGAAATTATTGACCAAACGGGATTCGTTAACGTAGACTGAATTTGTTCGCTTTTACGGATGATAGGGTTATGAAAAAAAATATTGTTTTGGACTATTACGGCGGAGTAACCGCTACGGCTCGGTTTCTGAATATCTCTAAATCAAGCGTGAGCGTGTGGCCTGACCCCATCCCCTGGAAGTTTGCAATGTTGCTTTCGAAATTAACTAACAACGAACTCATGTTCGAAACGAGTGATTATCCAGAATTAATCCCCCTTTTCGAACCACAGAAGAGGGTTCGGAAACGTGGGTAACGAGCCGAAATGGAAAGTTGAAAGGCAACCTTCGTGGTTGGTGAAGGCAGTCCGCAAAACTATTGCAGGACTGGCTGGTGGATATAGTGAAGCTGCTGAAATTCTCGATGTAACTGAGGACGCAATTCATAACCGGTTGCGCTCAGGCGGTGATCAGATATTCCCGTTCGGCTGGTCAATGCTGTTACAGCGCGCCAGTGGCAATCACGACGTAGCGAACGTGGTTGCGAAAGAGTCTGGAGGGGTGTTTGTGCCGTTGCCTGATGTTGAGCTGGTGGATTACGGCGATATCAATCAGCGGCTATTAGAAGCCATTGAGCAGATCACCCGTTATTCACAGCAGGTCAGGGCAGCTATTGAGGATGGATTGGTTGAACCGCACGAGCGCGAAGTGATTGACGAGGAACTGCACCGTGCCATTACGAAATTACAGGAGCATACAACGCTGGTTTACAAAGTTTTCTGTGCTTCAGAAAAGTGAAAGCGCCGGGTTGCAGCCCAGCGCCTTCGGCGACTACATCAATTTGTGTGGAGAAATAATCGCGTGAACAATTTAAACAGATCCCGAAACTATCCGCAATTCCGCTGCCTGCCCATGACTGGCGGGCGCAGTCAGCAGCCATTCCGTTATGCGCTCAATTTACCTGATGGCCATCACGCAGTTAACCACAGTTTCGTCGAGTGGGCTGTGGGGGACCACATTCAGAAATTAAGCAAATCAGGGGGCTAAATGCCCCAGCAGACAAACGAAATTATTCAGCCGTGGGTTGCGCGCTATGCCGACCCACGCGGTGTGATTGTTGAAACCATTGGCGTTGATGTAGCGAATAACAGGGTGCTGTTCAAGCGTCCAGGCTATCCGCACGTCTGCGTCCAGCCCCGCAACCTGTGGGGTCAGAAGTTCAGGAGAGTTGGATGAGCGTGAAATTGTCTGCATACGTCTGGGACGGTTGCGCGGCGTCAGGCATGAAAATCACCAGCGTGGCCATCATGGCGCGCCTGGCTGATTTCTCAAGTGATGAGGGAGTTTGCTGGCCGTCAATTGCTACAATCGCCCGCCAGATTGGGGCTGGTCCCAGCACTGTACGCACCTCAATACGCAAGCTGGAGGCTGATGGCTGGCTGAACAGTACGTCACGGCGTAAGGGCAACCGCAACACCTCGAATATGTATCAGCTAAACGTCAGGAAACTGCGCGAAGCCGCTGCTGTTCACCAGCCAGAATCTGATGCGTCAGAATCTGACACATCAAAATGTGACACGTCAAAATCTGATGCACCAAATTTTGATGCGTCAAATTTTCACCCGTCAAAATCCGGCCAGAAAACGGGTTTTCACCCCCCAGAATCTGGCGACGATCCGTCAGTAAGATCAAAACATGATCCATTAGATAAAAACCTCTCTTGTCCGGACGCTTCGCGACCAGACGACTCGCCTGTGGATAACCCCGATCAATTCCTGGCTCGCTTTCCCGACGCGGTGGTTTACAGCGAGAAGAAACGCCTGTGGGGCAGCCATGAGGACTTGAAGTGCGCGGAATGGATATGGGGGCAGATCACACAACTCTTCGAGAAGGCGGCAGAGGCTGACGGCGAACTGGCAAGGCCCAAAGAGCCGAACTGGGCTGCGTGGGCGAATGACGTGCGCCTGATGTGCTCACAGGACCAGCGCACACACTTCCAGATTTGCAAGATGTTCAAACGCGTTCAGAGCGATCCGTTCTGGTGCCGGAACATCCTCAGCCCTGCAAAACTCCGCGAAAAATGGGATGAGCTGGTGGTAAGGCTCGGTCCGGTTCAGCGGTCAGTCACAGACATTTCACCAGTGGATTACGCCATCCCGGAAGGGTTTCGCGGTTATTAAGGGATTTCAAAAATGACTACGCTATCGAAAATTTACGACAACAAATCTAAAACTGAAACGAACATCACGACCCGCAAAACCTACCTGCTGGGTGTTGATGAACTCTATGTCGAGATTGGTTACAACATCCGGGAAATCGATCAGACCCACGTCGAGGAGTTCCGTGATGCCTACATCGCTGGTGAGCAGGTGCCTCCGCTCGCTGTACAGGTAACTGAGCAGGGCATAAAAATCATCGATGGCCACCACCGTTACTACGGGGCCAAACTGGCACAAGAGGCCGGTTATGACATCCGTCTGGAATGCAAAGATTTCGTGGGCAGTGAGGCTGACCGCATCGCGTTCATGGTCACATCCAGTCAGGGGCGAGCACTTGAACCACTGGAACGAGCAACTGCGTATCAACGCCTGATTAATCAAGGCTGGGAACCGGCTCAGATTGCCAAAAAAGTTAAGCGATCAATTACTGACGTTGAAAACCACCTGTCGCTGCTGACGTCTGGCGATGAGTTGATCGCACTGGTTAAAAACAAAGAGGTTGCCGCCACTACCGCCGTCGCGCTGGTTCGTGAACATGGTGCGTCAGCAGGCAGAGTGGCAAAAACAGAACTGGAAAAGGTCAAAGCAGCGGGCAAGAAAAAACTGACCAAAGCCGCCGCGATGACGCAATTCAGTGCCAAACAGTCTCGCCAGCTGGTGGAACTGTTAGCCAAACACTGTCAGGCAGAACATGGTGAGAAGGATGCGAGCATCACCCTGAGGTTTGAAAATGACTTGCAGGCGGTAGAGCTGATGGACATTATTCAGGCCGCCAGTAAACATTATGATATTAAGAAGTAAATCAATGGACACTACATACCATTTACTAACGTGAACACTTATGCAGCATTTGCATGCAACAGAGAATTAAGTTAAATCTCCTTAAGTTTATGATAATTATGATTTTTTTACAATTTGATAAGCGTCGCTAAAGAATTGATTAACTTTTAAGTAATGCTTTGATAATGTAGCAGCACAGCTAAGAAAACATCAATATTTCATAAGGAAATGCATTTTGGTTAACGATACGCATGCTCCTCGTCAGACCTTGCAAGAGTTGCTCAAAGCACTTCACGACAAGTTTGGTGCCAATTTAGATAGTTCTTTCGATGATTCAACGATACCTCTTTTGAATACTATCGATCTTAACTCAAGAGTTATTAGTGAATTCAAAATTCTATTACAACAAAATAGCAGTGAAAAACATCGACTTGGTTGCGCAGAAATACTAGATGAAGTATTTAGTGATTTCGCAATATCAATGTACCTACATTCTGTTGGGCTTATTGTACCAGCGCGTATGTCTATCAGGAGAGCATTTGAACTCTCATTAGCGACTGTTTACATGTGGGATATGCCCCAAGAATTTTGGGGTTGGAGAAAATGTGATCAAGACTTAAGCTTTTCTACCATGGTTACTCATCTGAATTCATCAGGCTATAATGAATACATAGCACAAATGAAAGGCGAGTCGAAAACGGTTACTTTTTGTGATCAGGTTAAATTTCAAAAGCTCTATAGAATTTTGAGCAACACAGTGCATGGTAAAAGTGCTGATTTACCTGCATTAGCACCAGAACGATTCTCTACCATTTCTAACGGTATTTTAGAGCATCTAGAATTGATTTTGAAAACTCAAGAAGAAGTTATTAATCTTCTATTTGGTCGGTTTTATGATTTTGCAAAAGATATTTATGAAATTTTCCCTCAAATTAAAAGACATTAAATAAATGACAACATTATCCGTAACTAATCAGGTAAGTGCTGAAGATCTACTCCAGACAGCAAGATGTGAAGATTTGCTTTATGATCAGATAAAGCAAGTTTCTGTATTAGGAGATTTTGAAAGACGTATCATAGACGCCTTAAAAGGAAGCGGTGCCAATCTCCTTGAAGGGGCGCGAGGTGTTGGTAAATCTATGCTACTGCGAATGGCAGAAATTGAATTAGATAAAGCATTTGCTGCCGACAAAAAGCTAGGCGTGTATGTAAATTTTAAAACTAGCACTCTACTTGAGGGTGTGAAAGCCGATGAACGAGATGCTTTTCAAATTTGGGTAAATATTAAAATCTTAGAAGCTTTGCATGAAAAAATGCTTGCCTTGAATTTAATTGCAAAGACAGGAGTTGCTGATCCTTATCAGAGAGTGTTTGGAGTATCATCAGTTCTCGAAACTAAAGCTATGTTAGAGGAAAAAATTCATCTACTTCAAAAGCTCGCTTTTAACAGAAGTTCAAATGAAGAAATTCTTGGTCAAATTGGTGAGGACTTTTTAGCAAAAGCACAAGATACTAGTTTTTTAGTTAATATAATTAAAGATATAGCTGAGCTTTTTTCCTTAAATAAGATAATTTTCTTTTTTGATGAGGCGGCACATACTTTTATTCCAACACAACAAAATATTTTCTTTGAAATTTTCAAGCTGCTCCATGGTGGGATGGTTGCCTGTAAAGCCGCCGTTTATCCAACAGTAACTAATTATGGTCGTAATTTTGAAGTCGGACAAGATGCTATCGTTTTACCTGTGGTAAGGCTAGATCCCGGTGAAACAGGAAGAAGAGAAAATCGGCTACATTTTCGATCAATTCTTGAAAAAAGATTGCCTAAAACAAGTAGTTTAAGGAAAAAAATCTTTCCAAGAGGGGCTGAATTAGACCTTTGCATTGATCTTTCTAACGGAAACCCCAGAGCGTTATTACACATATTAAACAGCGCATTGGCTGGTAACACTGCCTTATCAGAACGTTCTGTGGGGCTGGCTGTTCAAAACTATGTTGATCAAGCATTGATACCATATCATCAGAGTCTTTCTAAAAGACTGCCTAAGTATTCAAGTCATATTCGAGTTGGCTTGGATTTGTTGAGAGGATATCTGATACCTGAAGTCAGAACAAAAAATCATAGGAAGACTAAAAGTGAATATCAATCGGTTTTTTTCACTTTGCAGCGCAATATGTCACCTAATTTAAAATTAGCTTTAGACATTTTAAGTTATTCTGGAATGGTCTCACAATTAGGCACCGTTAAGATAGCTAGTGGAACTGGTCCTCGCTACATGATCAACCTTGCTATGATGGCTACTGAAAAAGGTTTCGATACATCTAAAACATCTGATGCTATTGCACGGATAAGTCTTACCGACTATCGCGAGTTTTCATCATCTGACTCACAAATCCAGACTTATTTAGATTCATTGTTATTGCCAACTGAAACATGTTCACAATGTAGCGCACCGCTGCCACAAAATGCTAAATTCTGTAGTGAGTGTGGTAATCCGGTTGTAGAGATCTCAATTGTGAGCACTTTACTTGAAGAATCCATTGATGAATTATCTTTAAGTGAAAGATTGAAAGGAAGGATTCGCCCTAAATTTGCGACTGTAGGGTCTGTAGTTCAAGCAAAAAGAGATGAAATAATGGCAATTCCATATATTAAAGATGTTCGTTCAAGAATCATCAAGAACGCTGCGGATGAATTTATTTCTGGCTAGGACTAACTAAATAGATCTACGCTTTAGTTTCACTTACAGTAATTGGGGGGCATCTAACCGCCCCCCAATTATTTAGATTAAACATTGTAAGTCCGGTGTATTGAAATATTTTTTTAAACTTCATTTTAAAATGCATACACAATTGGAGTTTCATTGAGACGGTATTTGTATTCTTTATCAACTGGGTAGTAATTTATTAAGTCTGTTATTGATGTTCGTTAGTGCTTGCAGGCACTAGATGATGCAATTTTAGATGTTTTTTAATTTAGTAAATATTGTGTGGAGATATTTAATATATGCCGATTGATAACAAAAACCTTGAGTTTAAGTTGAAAAGGCTTGAGAGTATTTGGTTACAGGGTAAATTAAAAATGTGGGGCCGATGGTCAGCAATTAATGAATGTCCTGAAGCGCCGGACATGTTCAAGAAACTTTTGAAGAAATATGTTATTACGCAAAATGATTTAAGCAATGTTCTCAAAAAGTTGAAACGAATAGGCTGCTCAGAAGAATTGGAGTCATGGATGGAAAACATGATGCGGGAAAGCCTTCGTTCAAGCTTGATATTCTGTACAGATGACGAAGCAATAGCGATGGATAGAGTTATCGCCAGTGTCCTTATTAACGATCAACCATTGCGCCATATTATTGAGAGGCATTACTGCGACAGAGTGAGCATGCGTGACTTGGCTGTTGAGTTGAATGAGAATCACCCCGAATGGAGTTACTCTACTTGCCGACGCCGTATAAAGAAATGGCTTTCGGTTGCTGAATATATGCTGTATCAGCCAATGAATGATACATTCAAATTAAATAGTCAAAGATTTTACTTGAATAATGAGCCAGGCGCTGATTAAATAGCTGTATGCTTCGCACGATTGCATCCGCAAGCAACCCTCTTTAAGACCCGCCTCAGAGCGGGTTTTTTTATTCCTGGTTTTTACCTGTTCCTATTTGTGAAATAAATGTGATGCAAAAAATAACGATGCCCGGCGTTGATTTATTCAATGCCGATTGTTTGCGCGTGCTGAAAACCATGCCAGACGATTCAATTGACCTGATTGTTACTGATCCGCCTTATTTCAAAGTTAAACCTGACGGGTGGGATAATCAGTGGAAAGGGGATGAAGATTATTTAAGGTGGCTGGATTGCTGCCTGGCGGAGTTCTGGCGGGTGTTAAAACCTAACGGGAGCATCTATCTGTTTTCAGGGCATCGACTCGCATCTGATATTGAAATCATGATGCGTAATCGGTTTAACATCCTCAACCACATCATCTGGGCTAAGCCTGATGGACGCTGGAAGGGCTGCAACAAAGAAAGCCTGAGATCATACTTCCCCTCAACTGAACGCATATTATTTGCAGAGCATTATCAGGGGCCATACAAACCAGATGCCTACGCTCGGAAATGCGATGAGCTGAAGCGGCAGTTGCTGACACCTCTGATTGATTATTTCCGTGATGCCCGGTCAGAACTGGATGTAACAGCAGCCCAGATTGTTAATGCGACAGGCAAGAAAAACATGGTTTCGCATTGGTTCGGTGGCAGTCAGTGGCAGCTACCCAGCGAGGCTGATTACCTGAAGCTGCAGGCGCTGTTTACTGAGATAGCCATTTCGCGCCATCAATCAGGAACATTAGCCACACCGCACCACCAGCTGGTGGAATCGTATCACTCACTAAACCGTAAATATCTGGAGCTGCAGGAGGAATACAAATCCCTGCGCAGGTATTTCGGCGTCACGGTAGCGGTTCCCTATACAGACGTATGGACACATAAGCCGGTTCAGTTTTACCCCGGCAAGCACCCATGCGAAAAACCTGCCGACATGCTGGAACAGATTATCAATGCCAGCAGCAGGCCGGGTGATGTAGTTGCTGACTTCTTCATGGGGTCAGGGTCAACGATAAAGGCGGCCTTAAAGCTCGGTCGCTCTGCGATTGGTGTAGAGCTGGAAGAGGAACGTTTCCGGCAGACGGTTAGCGAACTGAATAAGCTAATCGAGTAAATCAGAATTTATTAATCATTAAGAGGGACCGCTAATGGCTGAGCCATTAAGCACCGGCGCTACTGCAACCGTAGCTGGCTGGGGCATTGTCACGTCTGCGCTGGTGGGATTCATCACCTCTGTAGATTACTCAATCGCATTCGGTGCGTTTGCCGGTTCGATGTGTTTTATCGTCACCGCCAGCGACCTGACGCGACGACAGATATTTGGTTATTTCCTGTTTGGCTATGCAGCTGGCGTATTTGGAGCCGGATTTGTAGCAGACAAAGTAGAGGACTATTTCGATTATCGGGAAAAACCACTTGATGCCCTGGCGGCTGTCGTTATTTCCGCTGCTGCGGTGCAAGGCTATTTCTGGCTGAAAAATGGTGGCGTTTCAAAACTGCCATTCGTAAAAAAATGGCTGGGGGAGAAATCATGATCAGTAGCGATTTCCTGACAGTGATTGATGTCGCCATTTGCGCGGCTATTGCGCTGCGCCTGATGGTGTTCAGCAAAACAGGGCGAACACATAAACGTGGCATTTCATGGATAGCTGCGGGTCTGATTCTGTTTTATGGCAATTTCGCATTGCTATGGCTGTTCGGACAATACCACGCCAGCGGCTGGCCGGTAGTGGTGGCAAATGGGCTGATATGCCTGGCAGTATTTGCAGCGCGGGGCAATGTTTCGCGCCTGATCCCTGATCCATCACGGAGAAAAACCGGTGAGTAAAATTATTGAAATTCTGAATTTTGAGGAGGGTTATCGCGAGATTCCCTATTGGGACACGCGCAATTTTCCGACTGTTGCCGGTGGTATCAGGATTGGTCCACAGAACGCACCGCTCAATCAGTATCAGTTTACCGTCCCGCGCCGTGCTGGGGATGTGTGGAAACAATGCCTGGTAGATGCCAAAACTGCCTCAATGAATCGACAGCCCGCTATTGTGGCCGCGCTGGCGCAGTGTAACGACGCACGTAGCGACATCCTCTACAGCATGGCCTATCAGATGGGTGTGGCAGGTCTGGCTGGTTTCATTAATACGCTGGGCATGATTTCACGTGGTGATTTTGCCGGTGCAGCTGGTGGAATGCTGAATAGCCTGTGGGCGCGTCAGACACCTGAACGCGCGCGCCGTCATGCAGAGGTAATGCGCAGCGGCACCTATGACGCCTACAAAGGTTTGATCTGATGCAAACACTATTAACCGTGCTGGCCGTCATTGCCGGTCTGGTAGTGGCCGCGTTCGGACTGGGTCGTAGCAGAGGCAAAAAAGCAGCTGAAACCACAGCATCAGCTGAGCGGGCATCTGAACAGGCTGAGGCGTCGGCAAAACACATTGAGGTTCTGAAAAATGCTGTCGATGTTCAGCAGGATATTAACAGTCTGCCTGATGTTGCTGTCTCTGAGCGGTTGCGGTTGCGGGAACGGTGGCGGCGCGAGGGCGATTGATACCGGCTGTGAGTGGGTGCGCCCCATCTATGTCAGTGACCATGATATTGACGTTATGAGCGCCCCAACACAGCGACAAATTCTGATCCACAACGAAACGTGGGAAAAAAACTGTTTTGAGCAAAAGAATTAACAGGTCCGTGCAGGCGGTTATTTCAGAGCAAATGGAAAGTGAAAGGTTAGGTCAAAGCGTAAGCGAAAAAGCTTCACTCGGATTAATCCTGGCGCTAATGTGTAACCTCTACTAATGAAAGGGAGGTTGTGATGTTGAAAGAATATTTTGAATACGAAGGTTATGATAAAGATGCTCGTCATAGAAGGCTTATTGCAGTTCAGGCTGCAATGGAGATTGTTAAGGCATCAGTATCGGCTACTTCTGCAAGCTCTTCATCATCCAGGGTCCAAAATTGCCTTGATGGTGCTGCAGAAAGTATTGATAGACTAGCAGATGCAATTCAAGCCGCAATCGAGAAGGATGAGAAGTAATGATGAAGAGAGTCGTTGCGTTTCTTCCCGGCGATGTAGTTCAGGATATTCATGTTGATCATGATTTAAAATTCGTCGAACTATTTGGAGCTAATGGGGCAAAATTCTCACTACCAATCGAAAAGTTTCTTATAGATGGGAGAGAGTTTCTCATAGCACGCTCAAGCGATTTGATCTCTGAAGAACAAATAAAGCTGGGCTTAGGTGCCAGTAAATAATTTTGACCGCCTTCGGGCGGTTTTTTATTTTTGTGCTAAAGGCTGCATTTACTGAGTTCAGCCTTTAGCACAAATACAATGAATCATCGGTTAGTGGTCTCAACATTGCGAGATTTAAACATGTCCAGCCAGCCGGAAACTCTGAATGATTGATACTCCCGATGCCACTCTCATTGGTGGCACCAATATGCTGGGCATATTAATACCCGGCGCTATTGTTATCGGCGGCCAGAGTAAAACGCCGCCTGCCACGATATTCATCCAGAACGACAGCAACAAATCGCCCACATCCCCATGGTTCGTAACGCAGGTAGATAGCACGCATTACAACATGCCGAACGCTACCGCCCCTAAAGGTTGGCAATATTTGGGCGCGTTTATTGTCAGCGGTGAAACTGGCGCTCAAATAGGGCGTGCTGATGGAGCTATCTGGACAGTATCCGACCCCAGCATTATTCAGCACATTACCACGTCTGCGGCTGGTCAGGCTGCCATGAGCATAATCACTGGTGGAATCTGTACGCTAACTGTAACGCTGCGGGGCATGGTTTCAACACTGGTGATAACCGCTGTTTGATAATCAACGGAATGAGTTAAGAGGCAAGTATGTCAGAGCTATTAACCGTAACGAGAACACCCGTCCAGATTACGGACGGCAAAAACAGCGCCCATGTGACTATTGAGGCTGGACACATTGAATATTCTGACAGCGCAGACAGCCCCGCATGGCATAGACCCGATCGTAAGGTCATTGATGTCAGCTCTCCATGGGTGGTATGGATGCGCGCAACGCGCGGACCAGAGGCAGAAATAGTCGTTACCCTGCGCGCTGAGTAAATCTTTATGGCTAATCTGAATGATCTATCGCGCCAATTGGATTCGATAAAAAAACAGATACCGTTCGCCACCGCGCAGGCAATGACCAGTGTTGTTAGGCAAATCGGTGACGCTCAAAAAACAGCCATGGGCCGCAGGCTGGATAATCCCACGCCGTTCACGGTGAATTCTGTAAGGGCTGCAGGGGCAACAAAAAACAATCTGGTGGCGCGCGTTTACGTCATGGATACCGCTGCCGCCTACCTCACCCCGTTTGAGACGGGAGGTGTGCACCACCTAAGCAGCAGTGCGCTACTTAATCCCAAAAATATACGGTTGAATAAGTACGGGAACCTTCCTCGCACGAAGATGGCTCAACTCAAGAGCAAGACCAATACATTTATTGGTGACGTTCAAGGCGTAAATGGTGTGTGGCAGCGCAAAAACTCCAAGGTCCCAAAAAACAGACGTTTGATGGCTCGCGGTGCTGACGGCGTGATGACGCAGGTTGGCTGGAAGAAGCGTAAGCGGTCCAAGAACGGATCAAGACAGCCCCGACACAAAACCCGACCACCGAAGCTGCTGCTGCGATTCGGTGAGGCCCTACCGGTTCAGCCTGTTCTGGGCTATATGGTCAGGGCAGAGAGTATGGCGAGCACTCTAATGCCAGCGGCCATGAGTGCAGCAATCAGCCAGGCGCTGAGAACAGCTAGATAATGAAATAAACTTGCGTTAAAAAGCCACAACATTATGTGGCTTGAATTTTTAACGGGGCTTAGGGTTTGGCCTTGGATTAATTGGCTTATGTCCCCCGGGCTTTGGCCCGTCATGGTATCTATGATTAAGAGTGTAAAGGTTCATTAGGTAACTTCTTCGGGCAATCCCCTGAACACCACGACCAGAATTTTTCCCACCAAGACAAGTCAGGCTGTATATCTTCAAGTCCGAGGGATATCGTAGCCCTACGCTGAGCGGCATTTTTCAAGGCGTTCCAGGGTTTAGTATCAAGAGACTGAAGTTCAACAAAACGCTTCAGCAACGTTGCATCATCTAATTCGGCTTGGAGTGAAATGAGCTGAAGGTACTTCTTGGAGTGCTCACTGGCGACACCTTCCTGCTTGCCAGGCTGATAAATAAATTGTGCTGCTGATAAGACTGCAACTGAAATGCCAAAGAGCAGTTCGTTGCTAAATGGAGCTAAGGCTGTCCCGCCCAAAACGATCAGCAAAAGAGACATCAACCTATCAATCCTACCCATCAAAGTTGAAAACATGTTTTCTAGATAGTAGGAATAATGAAGATCAAAAATCACATCGTCTCGGGACATACATCACCTATTTGGGTTTGGCAGGCGTTGGTGCCTGTACTGGTTTTTGCGGTTGAGCAGGTTTAGGCCTCAGGCTTGGCGGCATGTGGTCGCCTACTACATGGCGTTTTTCATTCATAGAATTACTCCGTTCTGATTAATTAGTTTTGGCGAATTAAAGATATCAGATGGGGAATAGCCCTGCCAGATGCTTAATCTGGCCCATATCAATAACGCCGTAGCAAAGTGTTTAATGCCAGAAAAAAATGGGTCCTTCCTGCGGTTAATTTATTGCACGGGCATTGCGCGCCGCACGGTTTTACCAGCTATAAATTTTTGATTTTGTGTCCCAATGTCCCAATGCATAGTTATGCAATTTCGCGCTAATCCCTTTTTTTCTTATAGAAAATTTCTGTCAGCTTAATTGTTTGTGTCCCAGTCAATGTCCCACTTTTTGGGAGATGCCCCATTTTATGTCCCATCCGGAGGATTTTATATGTCAGAGATGAGCATGAGCGCCTACGCTGCGCACGCTGGCGTGGACAGAAAAACTGTCACCCGGTGGGTAAAGGAGGGCAAGTACATCGTCATGGCTGGCAAGAAAGTTGACGTCGAATCCAGCGATGCCAATCTGCGCAAATACCGGGACAGGACTGATCCGCGCGTCCGTAACGCAAAATCCAAAAAAGCTGAGGAACCTACCATCGGGGGTGACGGGTTCGAATCTGCAGAGGCTATCTATGACGAACTAGTCAGCGGACGAACAGCAATCCGCCCCATTGAAGAATCCAGGGCGATGAAAGAGCACTACCTGGCTGAACTGACCCGACTGGAGCATTTGCAGAAGGAGGGCCTGCTCCTGGAAGTGGAAGTGGCTGAAGGGGTTTTGTTTGACTGTTTTCGTGCTCAGCGTGATTCCTGGCTGAACTGGCCATCGCGGGTAGCGCGTCAGAGCAACCCATTCACCGCAGAAGATGAGTGGCTTGCTGCGTGGGGGGCACTAAAAAACGTCTACAGGAAAGACGCGACGGCGGCGAAAGGCCCCGAGGTGATGTTCTCAGGTGTACCAGGGCGCAGTATCACAGCCGGAACCGTTCTGAACCGCACAGGGGGTGTGCAGTATACGCTGGATGCGGCAGTTACTATCCCTGCCGCTGGGAACGGAAGCGGAAGCGTTACCGCTGTTCTGCCTCTCACTGGAAGCGCACTCACTCCGGCAGATGGCAACGCTCAGGCAGGCACCCTGCTGGCAATAGATGGTGCTATCGAAGGCATAGTCAGCACCGCTACTGCGGCGCAGGCTATTACAGGCGGCGCTGATATGGAGTCACAGGAGGCATTCCGCAGTCGCGTCCTGCAGGCGTATCAGTCATCCGCAGAGGGCGGTAGCGAGGATGACTATAAACGGTGGGCGCTGGAGGTGCCTGGCGTAACCCGCGCATGGGTAGAGCCACGCATATTGGGAGCGGGTAGCCTCGGTGTTTACATCATGTGCGACGGGACTGACCGCACAAACCACGGTTTCCCGGAGGGTGTTGACGGTACTGCAACTAAAGAAAAGTATACCTACGGCAAAGCGCAGGGGGATCAGCTGCGCGTAGCAAACTATCTTTTCTCAAAACGTCCGGCCACCACGCTGGTCTGGGTATGTTCACCCATAAATCGAACCATTGATCTTGATATTGGCGGCATTCCTGACACAGATGCCGATACCGTCGCGGCCATTCAGAGCGCTGTTGATGAGGTGTTTTTCGATAACGGCGAGCCGGGCGGAAAAATTTTTATTTCCGATCTGAATCTGGCCATTGGCGCAATCAGTGGCACGCGTGGTTTTGTTCTGAATCAACCCTCTGGCGTTTTCATTCAGCTGGGGGCAGGGGAACTACCGGTTCGCGGTGAGATTACATTCAGCCGGGGTGTATCGTGAGCCGCTACAGCACTGACGATTATGTCCGCGCTCTGGGTCTGTTATTACCTCAGGGTAAAGCCTGGAAACATCCCCCTGGTTCAGTGCAGGCGCGCGTATTGAGGGGGCTGGCAAAATCATATGAGGCCAGTGACACAGCGGCGCTTTCGCTTCTTAGAAATGCATTCCCGGCCACGGCAGGTTCACTGCTGACAGATTGGGAACAGGCGCTGGGTCTGCCAGACGATTGCGCCATCGGTGAGATGGGCACGATAGCCCGACGACGCCTTGCTGTAGTGACAAAACTCACTGGTTCGGGTGGCCTGTCAATCGATGCGCTCATACAGGCGGTCGCAACGTCCGGATATGTCATTACGGTCACTGAGTACCGGCGCGCGCGCTGCGGCCTTTCTGCCTGTGGCGACCCTCTCAATGGCGATGACTGGCCTCTGGTTCTGCAGGTTAATGTGCCTGAAACAACCATATTGCGCGCACGTTGCGGACAGGCCCACTGCGGCGATCCGCTCAGGACATGGGGTAATAAAACACTTGAGTGCATTCTTAAACGGCTTGTAGCGCCCGATCTTATTCTACGCATCAACTACATACCTGCCTGATTAAAATCTTTTTCTGAACTTTATATTCACTTCACTGTGAGGGACTTCTTATGCAAAAAATTGGTGATATCACTGATACAGCCGATGGCAATGGCGAATTTACAGACGGTAACGTCGCGGGGAATGTTCAGCCCACAGAGCTGATGGCCGCATGGTTTAACAGTGTTCAGAGAGAAATAATTGCGGTCCTGGCTGCAGCGGGAATAGCTCCGGATAAAACTAATGATAAGCAATTGTCTGAGGCTATTCAGGCGATTCTTTCAAAGGGAATTTCCGGAAGCGGTTATTTGATTTCTGAGAATAACCTGAGCGATCTGAAGGACGCATCCGAGGCGCTTGGTCACCTTGGACTGGATAATGTAGGTAACTGGCAAGCCGTTCAGGCTAACGGCGGTAAACATTCGTCTGGCAATCATCATATGTATATTGATTGGGACGGGAAAAAATTACATTACACCGTCGACGATACTGACGTTGGAGAAGCATTCACCACACAAAATCCGCCCACAGCAGAGCAGACCGGCTCATATCCCATGGCTGGGGGCTACCTGAGCGAAGAGGCCAGCGCGACAGTTATTTCAAACCTTAAAACCGCCAGTAATGGTCAGGCGATTTATGCACCTATGTGGCGCTCGTGCATAAAAAACCGTGGCGGTGACGTAGATTTCGCAGACGGCGCTTCCGCCTGTTTCCGTATGGTCGAGATAGTCAGCAATTATGCCTTTGCTGAAATTTTGGTCGATGGGTTTGGCAGCGCGCGATCATTTGAATTTCGTAATGACGGCAGCTTGCATGCACCGAGTTCAGTATATGCAGGACAGGGATTCATTGCACCAGATGGAAATCTCTACGGCCCCGTGTGGGGCGGATATGCAAATAACTGGATTCTTCAGCAGATTAACGCACTCAATGTCGCAATAAACAACCAGATAGCAGCGAGTATTAATAACAATAATAGCAATTGGGTTAACCCTAATTTTGCTACAGCCGTGCGATTGGGCGCGGAGCGAGTACAGGCCTCTACGAACGATAGCGGTGGTCTGGTTAGTTTAGGTGGCGGGGAAGTTCTTACAGGTGCTCAGGGTATAGGTGGCTCTGACTTTAACAAAGCCTATTGGCGAGCCAGGGCAATACAGTATTTTATTAACGGTCAATGGGTACAGGCAGGGAGCGCATAATGGGGGAACAGATGATTATCATGAAAAACTTTACCGCTAAAAACGGTGATATTAACGGATTGTCAGTTAGCTTTGCGACTGATGAAAACGGCGTTGACTGGTATGAATCGCAGAAAAAATTCCAGTCTGATACCCTGAAAATTATTTTCAATAATGAGGGCGTCATTGTATCAATGAGCCATGATGTCTCCGCCCTATGGCCTGTTGGTAACTCAGTGGCCGAAGTCGCTTTAGAAGAAGTACCTACTGGGCTGAGCATCAACGGTGAATGGGTGTTCGACAGTCAGAAGATTCTACCCCGTACCACTACGCTGGACGAATGGCAGGCCAGAGCAGAAAGCATGCGTCAAAGTTTACTCAAAGAAGCTGGCGATGTTACAACGGACTGGCGTACTGAGTTGCAACTGGGAATTTTAAGTGATGAAGATAAATCGACTCTGACTGAATGGATGGGTTATATCAAGTCTGTAAAAAAAATAGATGTTTCTTTAGTGGAAGATGAAGCGACTTTTGATAAAGTCGCATGGCCAGAAAAACCTAAAGGTTAGGCTTACTTTGTGATTTTTAGGAAGGGATAGATAAATGATGACCACAATAATCGTCTGAATTTAAGTCTCCATGGTCGGCGTTTTTTTATTTCAGCCCACATAAAGGCCCTCTCTTCATCCATTCTTTTCTTAAAAACCCCATCGGTCTGTATGGTTGAACTATCGGCGCATGCAGTCTTGCCTATAACTGGTGGCACGACTGCTTCAACACTACAAACCGAATATTCATTAAGAACCTGCCACTTGTCTGCAACCATCCATACAGGGTAGAGAAATTGTGCCATTTTGCATGCCGCGCTGTTATTGATTACATAGCCGTGCGAGCAGGCGGCTTCAAGTACCCTAAAAATCCGGTGTTTATTTAAATGTGAATTGTGTAAGGGGGTGTTGATATATTTCGGTCCTTCTGTGAGAAGAATGACGGTGGGAGTAGCTATATCTATCTTTTCAATCTCATTTAATGCACCAATGGTAACTGAGCTGACAAGAGCATCGTCTTCTAAAATCAGCGCAAACGGTATGTTTTCTGCTGAGATTTTTTTGTATACATTAATATGACTTAATGCACACCCTACCTCGCCACAACTTAGCGCGTAGTTAAGTGGTCTTGTCTCTCTCTTGATATCTGCATATGAAAGCTGAGACCCGTCTACCGCCTCAATAATTTCATAATCTATCTTTAATTCAGTAAGTTGCCGTTCAATTGATGCACGACGTTTAGTAGAGCGCGCTAGGTTGATAACGAATATTCTCATCACTAAAGTCCTTTAAGTGATTTAAGTCGTAAAATTATCCATAAAAATAATTAATTAAGGTACTTAGTTTATTGATCTTAACTATGAATGAAATAAGTATTTGCTGCTACTAGTGCCATTTTGGAATGTCAATCACGAATGAGTTTCAGCTGGCTGATGACTCAGCTATGTTATATGAATGATAACGCCAATAATGGCTTCACTCGCAAGGAGGCACTATGGAGAGCAACTTTGAAGAACGGGCACACGATGCAGCATGCATGGCTATGGGTGAAGCTGTCTGGCAACTCATTGCCACAGGGGAGACGGTATCGCAGGAGGAGATAGCCAGAATGATACTTCAGCTGTCAGAACGGCGGCCTGATTTAGCAGATAGCATTGCGTTATCTGTGCTTAAGGGCACATGAAAATCACCAAAAAAACAGTTTCAGCAGCTATCTTTGCAGACCTTCTAAAGGTCCGCTATTATGCCAATAGCAGATATTCTTTATACGAGTGAATTTAATTATAATTACTTAAAGTTGGACTTGCTTGTTTAGGGGGTTTAACCCGTGGTTAAATATGGGCTGCCGTTAAAATAAGCATTAGGCTACTCTTAAATTTATCAGTCGTCACGGAGAAACTATGAGAATTCCAACTAGTCGTAACCCAAAGTTGATGTCGAGCCTCAACCCAAGCCTGACGAGCAGTATCAATCCTCAGCTAACTAGCAGCATTAACCCAAAGCTGACGTCAAGCATCAATCCCAAACTGACCACAAGTATCAATCCTGCGCTTACATCGAGCATAAATCCCAAGTTGACTAGTTCAATCAACTACAAGCTCACGTCAAGCAGAAATCCAAATCTCACGTCAAGAATCAATCCTAAGCTAACCTCATCGATAAACCCAAATATATCGTCTAATATTTCTGGATTATATTTATTTGATCTCACACTAAATGCGGTAGGATTCACAGTATCGTCAAATCCGAAGTATTGGTTGTTATTCGATCCACTCTGTCAATTTACTGGTGTTGCTGTTAATTGTCGGCAGAATTTTTTCATTGAATTTGATCTGGATAATAATTTTGTTGGATTCTTTGTTCATGCCAAAGATCAAAGCTGGTTACGGTTCAACATAAATAACGACTGGGTGGGACTGACTACATAACCTTAATAGTACGTATCTCAATGCACTATATAAAAACATGGCTTTCCCGCTCTCTATTGGCGTGTATTGCAAAAGTAAATTTTTGAAGCGGAGTATCAGTGAAAAAGCACCAAGGCATATCAAAATACAAGCTGAATAAAATAGCTGCAGAGTCTTTGAGAAATAGTATCCGTCTTCATTTTGACTCAATGCTGCTCTATGAGAACGGTTCGTATCCAAGTGCATTTCAGCTTTCAGTCTTGGCGCTTGAAGAGTTCTCAAAAGCCATTTGGGTAGATCACTACATTTGGTCATCTGAAACTAATGAGGGCTATCCAGATGTTCAGCTTGAGCAGGCATGGTTAAAACTTCTATACCTACACCCAAAAAAACAGTGGAACTTTATAGCAAGAGAAATAGATGATTATTCTCCGGGTTTTATTTCCCTGATACAGAGAAGGGAATTAGAAGAGAAAAAACAGAATTCTATATATGTTGGTTTATCTCGTATGAAGGGAGGTATTGATATAGATAGCCGAGTCTCTACCCCTTGGAGAATTAAACAAAAAGATGCTAAGCAGTTTATATCATTAATCAATGATGAATTACTAAGGATAGTTGCGAGAATTGAGGAGGATGAATTTTATTTCGAGGGAGGCAAAGGGATGGATGAGGTGCTTGATTACGAAATCTATAAGAATCTTTTGCAATGGCCTCATAAAGGCGGAATAAAAAATAACAGTTGGAGGAGGAAAAACCATCTACGAAAATGATAATTTTTTTTTTGCGATTCTATCTCCCAGCGCCTATCTCCAGCCGTCCGCTCCTCGCTCAAAGCTACCTTTTATTCCTTACCCACGGCAATGGGGTATCAGAGGCGGAAGTCATTAAGCCTATGCTTGATATACACATAGAGTAGCCTTATTCTTACTGGTGGTTCTGGTAAGTTTGAATGAGCTAATAGGTTGTAACATCAAAACCCCAACTCAGTTATAATCAATAACTAGCACATTGCTAGCATTTACATTGTATAACAGTGGCGTAAGTCGATGATCATCAGTCATAATAACATGTTTTTGAACTAAATTTATTAACGAGTTATCAGTGATTCCAAAAGAGACAAAGCGCCCATCCGTATCACTGGCAAGATCCACTTCTATATGTTCGAATAGCTCTATAACCCGCTTAGCCTCTTCCATCATCATTTTGTGAAGTATGCCACTCATATCCATAAGATTTGAAACCTCAGTTGCAATGTAAGGGGTAATTAAGACCTTATTTGCACTCATCACAGCCAAATGGACTTTCTCAAAGTCTTTTAGTGAAAATTTTTTAAGCCGCTTCGATTTACTAATATGAATGCCACCATCAACACGGCCTATTATAAAAAGAAGCAGTAAATTTGTATCAAGAATAAGGGAGTTAATTGGTAGCATTATGCACGCTCTAGTCCCGAATCATTCGGAAACCTCGGAACATTAATGTTTTAGTATCCACTAAGAATGTCCTGTATGATTTAGTTTCACCCATCAATCTTCTCATAAGAGGATTGATCTTCAACTGTGAATCCATCTGCCGGTCATTAATGCCGAGATGAATATTAGGGGTGATATAACTAAGCGTTACTTCATAATTCTTTCCGTTTTCAGAGATTAATATTTCTTCCAAAGTAAAACCTTTTGCCTCAGGAAGAAGTTCTTGCGCATTTTTGAACGCTACCTTGATGGCTTCATCAAATCCGTTTTTGCTCATGATAATTCTCATAAAATTTTTCCTATAAATATACTATAAAAGTATACTCAAGTCGCCATCTCTAACTCTGAAATCACTCAAATTTCATTTTTACCTTGCCTGGCCATCAAAGGAACCTGTCTTAATGTGAACCACTTACCACAAGTACACAGGTCATCTATGCAACGGTGCAATTGTTCAGCTCTTCGTTAATTAGCACATCACAATGTTTGTCTTGTGTTTAAGCTAACGCCCGCTGTTCGCTCATAGCGGACAGGAGCAGACTCAATAACGCGCTAATCACATCAGGCTGCGTGGTGGGTGATTTGAGATTAGTCACCACTGCCTGAACACGTCAACTAAAAATCCCAGCTCTATCAATCCCTTTACAAATTTGTTAATCGCCTCACCTTGATCAAACCCTCAATTAGACATTACTGTTTATCCATACAGTTATTGTGAGGGGGATTTATCATGCCACGCGACTATGAAATCAAAGACGCATTTGTGAATGCAATTAAACGAGAGCCTTCAGGGCGCTATGTCGTCACCACGCAGGATTTTGTGCACCAGTTGGAACAGGTGAACTGGCACTTTAGCCTGCGTGAGGCCAATCAGTGGATAAAAACCCACACGGTAACGTTCCGCGATGTATCCGCACAGGAAGGCGAATCGAAGACCTACCAACAGTTCAATCCGAACGGGGGGATTTGATATGGGATTTCCATCACCTGCCACGGACTACGTTGAAAATCGCATAGACCTGAACAAAATACTGATGCCTCACCCGGCTCATATGCTGATGATTGAGACACCGGTTGGTTTTGCTATTGTCGACAGGACGGTTCAGGGCAAGACGGGCGACAAGGTGGCATTCCAGCTCGGCGATTATTCTCAGCTAGGAAAATTATTCAGTACGGGCATAATCACGCAGGACGGTGAGACTATCGACGGAGATGGTATGGAAGGATTTATCGTGCTGGGCAAAGTCACGGCGGAAATAGTATCCGTGTATGAGTCTGTCAGACCGATAATTTAAGTAAATTTCTTCATAATATGGCCCCATAATCGCCTCTAAGTTATTGAATCTATTGAAGCGAATTTTGGGGCTATATTATGAAAAATCACGTTATTTGATTGATTTATATAAATATAGCGCCTGATTTAAAATCCCTCGGCTGTAAGGCTGTGCGGGTTCAAGTCCCGCCCCGGGCACCATATTTCTGCCGAAGAAAATCTAATAAAATAAAAGCAATATGCAGTAATGTCGTAACCGCCCAAGGG
>Ga0157369_10002132_pt1 | contig 23854 bp, 17 predicted proteins | sample C25metaG_FD_113461 | JGI IMG/M metagenome (GOLD analysis project Ga0157369, IMG submission 113461) | Corn rhizosphere microbial communities from Kellogg Biological Station, Michigan, USA - C2-5 metaG | ecosystem: Host-associated > Plants > Roots > Rhizosphere > Soil | place: USA: Michigan... | reverse complement strand
TGTTCGGCGCGGCCGGGCTGCTGCTGGCCCTGGGCATCCTCTGCTATGGCTTGTCGCTGCTGGCCTGGCTGGCGGCCCTGGCGCGCCTGCCGCTGGGCCGCGCCTATGCGGCGCTCGGCCTCTCCTACGTCTTCGTTCACCTCGGCGCGGCCTGGCTGCCGGGCGCCGCCGAATCCTTCACCCCCTGGAAAACCCTGGGCGTCGCGCTGGTCGTGGCCGGCGTCGCCCTCGTCGGCGGGCCCCGCGCCAGCGCCGCTCCCACCCTGAGGAATACCCTATGAACATCAGCGTTTTCGGCATCGGCTACGTGGGTCTGGTGCAGGCCGCCGTGCTGGCGGAAGTCGGCCACCAGGTGGTGTGCATGGACATCGATCGCGCCAAGATCGACAAGCTCAAGCGCGGCGAGGTGACCCTCTATGAGCCGGGTCTGGAAGAGCTGGTGCGCAGCAACCTGGCCGCCGGGCGCCTGGTGTTCACCCACGAGGCCGCCGAGGCCGTGGCCCATGGCGCCGTGCAGTTCATCGCCGTCGGCACCCCGCCGGCGGCCGACGGCTCGGCCGATCTGTCCGCCGTCTTCGCCGTGGCCGGAACCATCGCCCGCCTGCGGCGCGAGCCGCTGATCGGCCAGCCGGTGTCCCGCGATCCGCTGCTGGTGGTGAACAAGTCCACCGTGCCGGTGGGCACCGGCGACCGCGTCCGCGCGCTGATCCACGAGGTGCTCGCCGAAGAGGGTCGCACCCTGCACGTGGAGGTGGTCTCCAATCCGGAATTCCTCAAGGAAGGCGCCGCCATCGCCGACTGCAAGAAGCCCGATCGCATCGTGGTGGGCACCGATTCGCCGGTGGCCCGCGACGTGATGCGCGAACTCTATGCGCCCTTCAACCGCAACCATGACCGCATCCAGTGCATGGACCTGCGCAGCGCCGAGCTGGCCAAGTACGCCGCCAACAGCCTCTTGGCGGTCAAGATCAGCTTCATCAACCAGATCGCCGAACTGGCCGAGCACGTCGGCGCCGACATCGAGGCGGTGCGCCAGGCCATCGGCGCCGATCCGCGCATCGGCCACCACTTCATCTACCCGGGCTGCGGCTACGGCGGCTCCTGCTTCCCCAAGGACCTGCAGGCGCTGATCCGCACCGGCGAGGAAAACGCCGTGGAGCTGGATCTGCTGCGCGCCGTGGAAGCCATCAACGTGCGCCAGAAGACCAAGCTGTTCGAGCGCATCAACACCTACTTCGACGGTGACCTGCGCGGCCGTACCTTCGCCCTCTGGGGGCTGGCCTTCAAACCCAACACCGACGACATGCGCGATGCGCCCAGCCGGGTGCTGATGGAGGCCCTCTGGGAGGCCGGCGCCAAGGTGCGCGCCTTCGATCCGGTGGCCATGGCCGAGGCCCAGCGCCTCTATGGCCACGACGAGCGCCTGGCGCTGATGGGCACCCCCGAGGCCGCCCTGGCCGGGGCCGATGCCCTGGTCATCTGCACCGAATGGCAGCAGTTCAAGGCACCGGACTTCGATCTGATCGCCCGCCAGCTCAACCAGCCGGTGATCTTCGACGGTCGCAACCTGTTCGATCCCGAGCGCATGGAGCGCCGCGGCATCGAATACTTCGCCATCGGGCGTGGCGCCGCCCTGGGCGGTCCCCAGGTCGCCCGCCGCGTGGATGCCGCCTGATGATCTCGCCCATGCCCCTGACCCCACGCAGCGCGCCCCTCTACGCGCTGCCGGCGGCCAGTCGCCTGCGCCGCGAAAGCCTGCTGCTCGGGGTGGTCGCCACCCTGATGTTCACCCTCGGCATCTGGAACCAGGCGCCCCAGGGCTTCGACGGTCGCTGGGCGGTCTTCCTCGGCGAGATGTTTCGCCATGGCCCGTCCTTTTTCGCCACCACCTACGGCCAGCCCTATCCGGACTATCCCGGCACCGCCACCTGGCTGAGCTGGCTGGCCGCGCGGGTGATCGGCGCGCCCAATCACCTGGCCAACGTGCTGCCTACCGCCCTGGCCTCGGCCGCGGTGCTGGCGCTGACCTATCGCCTGCTGGCCGACACCCGCCGCGCCTGGGCGCTGCTCACGGTGCTGCTGGTGGCCCTGACCCCGCAATGGCTGGAAAAGGCCCGCGCGGTCTGCCTGGACCAACTGGTCGCCCTGGTGGTGCTGCTCTGCTTCTACCTGCTCCATAGCGCCGATCGCGACGGCCGCCCGCTGCGCCGTCTGCTGGTACTGCCGCTGTTCGCCCTGGGCTTCGCCATCCGCGGCCCGCTGGGGCTGATCGAGCCCTGTGGCGTGGTCTGCCTCTACTGGCTGGTGGTCGCCTGGGGCGAGCCGGCGCGGCGCACCCTCGCCGTGCAGCGCCTGCTGGGCTACGGCCTGGCCGGCCTGGCCTTGCTCGCCCTCGGCTGGTGGACGCTGATCCAGCTGGCCCATCATGAGGGCGGGGCGGACTTCGCCGCCGAGGTCTGGCACATGCAGGTCACTGGCCGGCTGGACGAAAGCGGCAAGCCGTTCTGGTTCTATCTGCAGCTGGGGCTGTATCGCTATCTGCCGGTGCTGCCGCTGGCGCTGCTGGTGCTGCTGGCCGAGCGCCGTCGTCTGCTGGCCTGGCCGCACACCGCCCAGCGCCGCCTGCTGCTGGGCCTCGCCGGCAGTGGCCTGCTGATCCTGGTCGGGTTGTCCATACCGCACTTCAAGCGCGCCTACTATGTGGTGCCCATGGTGCCCTTCCTGGCCGCCATCGCCGCCCATGGCCTCCTGCGCGCCGAGGGCTGGTTCCGCCGGGTCGCGCCGCTTTACACGGCGCTGGTGCTGGCGCTGCCGGGGCTGGCCCTGGTGGCCATGCTGGTCTGTCGGCATCTCTGGCAGCGCCACGGCTACTGGCCGGATGTCTCCCTGGCGTTGCTGGTACCGGTCTTCGTCGCCCTGCAGCTCGCCGCCCTGGTCAGCTGGCGCCGGCTGCACGGCAACCGCCGCCTGCTCACGCTGAGCGCCCTGGCGCTGGCGGCCCAGTGGCTGATGCTGGTCACGGTGGTGGAGCCGGCCCAGGACCTGCAGTACGACACCCGCGGCTTCGTCCAGCAGGTGGAGGGTCTGCGCCAGCAGCAGCCGGGCCCCCTGGTGTTCTTCGGCCTCGGTCAGGACAGCTGGGCGATCCGCTACATGATGAATCTGGACCACGACGAGCAGCCGATCTTCATCGCCCGGCCGCAGGTCGCGGACCTGGCGCACCTGCCGTCCGGCGCCTGGATCATCCTCGCCCGTGATGACCGTGAATTGCTGGCCAGCACCCCGCTGGCCGATCTCACCCCAGTGCTGGGTCGCCGCCTCAACGGCAATCCCTGTCTGGTGTATCGCCTGCCCTGAGGTACCCGGAGCCGCTCGCCCTAGCGGTCGGCTCCGGCTTCTCGCGACAACTCCAGGATGCGGTTGCGCCCCTGCTCGGCGACCAGGTAATGACCGTCGCCGCGGCGGATCAGGGTCTGCGCCGAGCGCAGGTGTGAGAGCACCGTGACCAGCTGGCCGTCGGGCTGCACCAGCAGCACCCGGGCGCCGTGGGTGGCGTCTTCGGTGATCCACAGGCCGTCGGCCGAGCACTGCACGAAGCCCGGCGCGTCGAGACCCGCGGCGACCAGGGTATCGGTACCCCCGGGCTGCCACTGCTTGACCCAGCCCTTGGCCTTTTCGGTATAGAACAGCCGGCCATCCGGGCAGCGCGCCACCCCTTCGCCTTCTTCCAGGCCGTCGCGCAGCACCGCCAGGCGGCGTTGCAGCGGGTCGTAGCTGAGCAGACGCCCGCGCGGCAGGTCCTCGATGGCATAGAGGGTCTGGCCATCGGTGGCGACGCCCTCGACGTCGTTGCCGTCGAACAGGGCCTGGCGCTGGCCATCGCGCAGGAGAAACACCGGCAGCGGCCCGCCTTCCTGGCTGACCACCAGGCCGCCCTGGAACATGACCAGGCCATCGGGCTTGGACAGTTCGCCCAGCACCGGCTGGCGTTCGCCGCTGGACAGCAGCCGCAGCAGGCTGCCGCGGCGACTGGAGAATTCCTGGGTGACGAACAGGCTGCCATCGGCATCCAGGGCCAGGGCGCTGACCATGGGGATGTCGGCGGCGAATTCCCGATAGCGCCAGCCCTCGGCCGCACTGACCGGATGGAAATGTCGCCAGGCCGGATAGGCAAACCCCGCCGCCAGCACGGCGACGCCCAGCGCCAGACCCTGGCGCCAGCCCAGGCGCGGAACACGTCGCATGGCGACCTCTCGAGGTTGGATAATGACCCTGCAGTCTAGCGGCCCGCACGTGAAGATTCCGTCGCCGGCACCCCGGGTGAGGGTGCCGACGAGGCGGCGCCTCAGACGGTGAGGAAGGCCTCGGTCAGCTTGACCCAGTAACGCGCGCCGACCGGCAGCAGGGCGTCGTTGAAATCGTAGGCCGCGTTGTGCAGGTTGGCGCTCGGGCCATTGCCGACGAACAGGTAGCAACCGGGCACCTGCTGCAGCATGTAGGCGAAGTCCTCGCTGGCCGGGATGGGCGCGAAGGGATGCAGGGCCTCGGCGCCGAAGTGCTCGACCGCCACCTGGCGGGCGAAGGCGGTGGGGCCGTCGTGGTTGACCAGCACCGGATAGCCGCGCTGGTAGTCCAGTTCGGCCGTGGCGCCGAAGCTTTCCGCCTGGGCGCGGACCAGGGCGCCGATACGCTGCTCCAGCAGGTCGCGGGTGCTGTCCTGGAAGGCGCGGATGGTGAGCTTCATCTCCACCGCATCGGGGATGACGTTGGAGGCCTCGCCGCCGTGGATGCTGCCCACGGTGATCACCGCGGTGTCCAGCGGCGCCACGTTGCGCGAGACCACGGTCTGCAGCGCCATCACCGTGGCCGCACTGGCGACGATGGGGTCGACGGCCTTGTCCGGCACCGCGCCGTGGCCGCCCTGGCCGCGGATGCGCAGGAGGGCGGTGTCGGACGAGGCCATGGCGGCGCCGTCGACGAAGCAGAACTTGCCGGTGGGCACACCGGGCATGTTGTGCAGGCCGAACACCTGGTCGCAGGGGAACAGCTCGAAGAGGCCGTCCTGCATCATCTTCAGGGCGCCGCCCAGGCCTTCCTCGGCCGGCTGGAAGATCAGGTGCAGGGTGCCGTCGAAGGCGCGGGTCTCGGCCAGGCAGCGGGCGGCGGTGAGCAGGGTGGTGGTGTGGCCGTCGTGACCGCAGGCATGCATGCGGCCCGGGTGCTGGCTGGCGTAGTCGAGCCCGGTGGTTTCCAGGATCGGCAGGGCGTCCATGTCGGCGCGGATGCCCAGCACCTTGCTGCCGCTGCCGGCGCGCAGGGTGCCAACCACCCCGGTGCCGCCCAGGCCGCGATGGACTTCGTAGCCCCAGCCCGCGAGGGCGGCGGCCACCAGGTCGCTGGTGCGCTGCTCCTGGTAACCCAGTTCGGGATGGCGGTGGATGTCGCGGCGCAGGGCGACCATTTCCGGCAGGTAGCCGGCGATATGACGGGCGGTGGCGTCTTGATCCGCAGCAGTGGCAAGGCTCATGGCGATCTCTCTCAATCCAGGTGGCGTTCGGGATAGCTCAGCAGTGCCAGCCATCCTATCAGCAGCATGACGATCAGGTACCAGGCCGGGGCGAGCGGGCTGCCGGTGGCCTCGATCAGCCAGGTGGCGATGAACTGGGCGGTGCCGCCGAACAGGGTCACCGCCAGGGCGTAGGTCATGGCCAGCCCCGTGGCGCGCACCGGCCGCGGCAGGCCGGCGAGGATCAGCAGCAGCCCGGCGGTCATGTTGACGCTCATGGCGGTGATCACCACGAAGCGGGCGGCGAAGGCCAGGCCCTGGGTGGTGGGGTCATTCAGCCAGACGAAAGCCGGGTAGATGCCCAGCAGGGCCACCGCCAGGCTGACCAGGGCCACCGGCTTGTAGCGCCCGAAGCGATCCAGCAGCAGCCCGGCGGCCAGGGCGGCGGCCATCTGCACGGCGCTGGAGGCCACCCCGGCCAGGTAGGCGCTGGTGGCCGGCAGGCCGACGATGCGGGTCATGTAGGTGGGCATGTAGAACTGCATCAGGTAGGTCAGCAGGGTCGCCGACATCACGATCAGCAGGCCCAGGCCGAAGCGCCGCGGATGCTCGCGCAGAAAGGCGCGCACCGGACCGCCCTCGACCGTGCCGGCGCCGCTCCAGGTCTCGTCCACCTGGCGGCGGATATAGAGGCCGACCGGAATGATCAGCAAGCCGACCAGGAAGGGGATGCGCCAGCCCCAGGCGTGCAGCTCGGTCTCGGACAGGCTGCGGGTGAGCAGGGCGCCCAGGGCGGCGCCGAGCAGGGCACTGCCGCCCTGGCTGATCACCTGCCAGCTGACATGGAAGCCGCGCCGGCCGGGACTGGCCGACTCCAGCAGCAGAGTAGTGGCGGCGCCGATCTCGCCGCCGGCGGAAAAGCCCTGCAGCAGGCGCCCCACGAGCAGGATCAGCGGCGCGGCAAGGCCGATCTGGGCATGGGTCGGGGTAAAGGCGATCAGGGCGCTGCCCAGGCCCATCAGGGTGATGGTCAGCAGCATCGCCTGCTTGCGCCCGTGGCGATCGGCATAGGCGCCCAGCACCATGCTGCCCAGCGGGCGCATGACGAAGCCGACGCCAAACACCCCGACCGCCATCAGCAGCGAGCCATAGGGAGTGTCCGAAGGAAAGTAGAGCTGGCCGATGATGGCGGCGAAAAAGCTGAAGACGGTGAAGTCGAACATCTCCAGGCCGTTGCCGAGACTGGCCGCGGCGATCAGCTTGGCGCGCGAGGGCGTGGCGCCCGCGCTGGCGGGAGTGGCGTCGGCGGGGGAGGAGGACGTCGGAAGAGCCTGGGCCATGGTGCGTTCCTCTGCACTGAGATGAATGCTTAGCTATGCAAATGGTGGTCCGGCCCGCGGAGGCCGCGTGCCTGGGCGGTCGTCGCGGAGCCAGCGGCCAGGTCTGCGCCAAGGTGGTGCAGCGCAGACTCCCTTGCAGCCTAGTCGAACCTGCAGGGGCGGCTGGCGCTGGCTCATAAATCCGTCACAATGCGCGCCTAGAGTGCCGGCTTGCGCCTGAGCGTCGCCGGCCCAGGCCCGTCTCCCATCCTCGCGAGGAATCCGGCATGGACATCAAAGGTCCGCTGACCGCTGTGGCGCTCGCCCTGGCGCTAGGTGGTACGACCGCTCGGGCCGAGGGCGTCGACCCGGCCATCCCCGCCTACCAGAAGGTCAGCGGAATCTCCGGCAATTTGTCGAGCGTGGGCTCCGACACCCTGGCCAACCTGGTCACGCTCTGGGCCGAGAGCTACAAGCGCCAGTATCCCAATCTCAATATCCAGATCCAGGCGGCCGGCTCGTCCACCGCGCCGCCGGCGCTCACCGAGGGCACCGCCGGCATCGGCCCCATGAGTCGCAAGATGAAGGACGCCGAACTTCAGGCCTTCGAGCAGCGTTTCGGCTATCAGCCCACCGCAGTGCCGGTGGCCATCGATGCCCTGGCGATCTTCGTCAACAAGGACAATCCGCTGCGCCAGCTGACCCTGGAACAGGTCGACGCGATCTTTTCCAGCACCCGGCTCTGCGGTGGCCCGCACGAACTCAAGACCTGGGGCGACCTGGGCCTGACCGGCGACTGGGCCAAGCGTCCGATCCAGCGCTTCGGCCGCAATTCGGTGTCGGGCACCTACGGCTACTTCAAGGAAGCGGCGCTGTGCCGCGGCGACTTCCGCGCCAACGTCAACGAACAGCCGGGCTCGGCCTCGGTGGTCCAGGCCATCAGCCAGTCCCTGGGTGGCATCGGCTACTCCGGCATCGGCTACCAGACCGCCAGCGTCCATACCCTGGCGCTGGCCCGCCAGGGCACCACCGACTTCGTCGCGGACAACCAGGAGAACACCCTGTCCGGGCGCTATCCCCTGGCGCGCTATCTCTACGTCTATGTGAACAAGGCGCCCAATCGCCCGCTCAACCCCCTGGAAGGAGAATTCCTGCGGCTGATCCTCTCGCGCAGCGGCCAGGAGGCCGTGGTCAAGGATGGCTATATCCCCTTGCCGGCAGCGGTGGTGCAGCAGGCCCTGAAGACCCTGGGCTACTGAGTGCCCAGAGACCCTGCGCCCGCGCTGGGCGTAGCGTCTCTGGCCGCCCATTCGCTGTAACCTTTCTGTCACACGACGTGATTAGGCTCTGCGCCATGATATCCCCGGTACCCCCGTCCCCGCCCGATCCTCGCGGCCCTGCTCGGCTGGACTTCAACACGCCTGCACTACGCCGGCGGCGGCGCTGGCGGGCCCTGCAGGATCGCCTGATACGGGGCTCGGTGCTGGCCGGTGGGCTGGCCGTGCTGGCCACCATCACCCTGATCTTCTTCTATCTGGCCTATGTGGTGCTGCCGCTGCTACGTGGCGCCAGTCTGGAAGCCCAGCCGCTGCCCCAGCCCGACTGGCTGGCGGCCGCCGGGGCGCCGCTGCTGCTGGGCATCGACGAGCAGAATCGCCTCGGCCTGCATCTTTCCCGGGCCGGCGAGGCCACCTTCTTCACCCTGGCCGACGGCCAGCCGGTCATGCGCGAGCGTCTGCCGCTGCCGCCCGGTGTCACCATCAGCAGCCAGGCCCAGGACGCCCCCCGCGGACTGATCGCCCTGGGCCTGTCCGATGGCCGCGTGCTGGTGGCGCACAAGCGCTATGTCTCCCGCTATCCCCAGGGCACCCGGGTCATCACCCCGGAACTGGACTTTCCCTACGGGCGCGAGCCGCTGGACCTGGGCGCCGCTCGTACGGCCCTGGAGCGGGTCGCCATCGCCGGTGACGAGGACCTGCTGGTGCTGGCCGGCGCCCAGGGCAATCGGGTGACGGCCCTGCGCCTGGCCGGGCTGGCCGCGCCGGTGACCGGTGGCGCGGCCGTTCCCGTGCGTACCTCGCTCACCCTCGGGCCGCTCAACGCCGCGGCCAAGGCGCTCTACCTCGATCCCCGCGGTCGCTGGCTCTATGCCCTCAATGGCCGCGCCCAGGCGGATGTCTTCGACCTGCGCGACGGCAGTCTCAATGGCCACTACAAGCTGCTCGACGCAGCCGACGACGAGGTCACCGCCAGCGCCCAGCTGCTGGGCGGCGTGTCGCTGCTGGTGGGTACCGCCAAGGGTGGCATCGGCCAGTGGTTCATGGTCCGAGGCCAGGACGGCGAACCGGTGCTGAGGCCTATCCGCAGCTTCCAGCTGGGCAGCGCGCCCATCGTCCAGCTGGTGCCGGAGCAGCGGCGCAAGGGCTTCGTGGCGCTGGATGCCACGGGCGAACTGGGGGTCTTCCACAGCACCGCCGGGCGCACCCTGCTGCGCGAGCAGATCGCTCCCGCCGCCGGGGTGCTGGCGCTGTCGCCGCGCGCCGATCGGCTGTTGCTGGAGGAAAATGGCCGGCTGCTCGGCTTCCGCCTGGACAATCCGCACCCGGAAGTCTCCTGGTCGGCGCTGTGGGGCAAGGTCTGGTACGAGAATTACGAAGCGCCGGCGCGGGTCTGGCAGTCCAGCGCCGCCACCGCGGACTTCGAACCCAAGCTGAGCCTGGCGCCGCTGACCTTCGGTACCCTCAAGGCGGCCTTCTACGCCATGCTGTTCGCCGCCCCCCTGGCCATCGCCGCGGCGGTCTATACCGCCTATTTCATGGCGCCGCGCATGAGGCGTACGGTCAAGCCGGTCATCGAGCTGATGGAGGCCCTGCCCACGGTGATCCTCGGCTTCTTCGCCGGGCTGTTCCTCGCGCCCTTCGTGGAAAATCACCTGCCGGGGCTGTTCAGCCTGCTGCTGCTCCTGCCGCTGGCCATCCTCGCCGCGGGTTTTGGCTGGTCGCGCCTGCCGCTGAGTCTGCGCGAGCGGATCCCGGAAGGCTGGGAAAGCCTGCTGCTGTTGCCGGTGGTGCTGCTGACCACCGCCCTGGCGCTGTGGCTCAGTCCCTGGCTGGAAACCCTGCTGTTCGCCGGCGACCTGCGCCTCTGGCTGAGCCAGACCCTGGGCATCGCCTACGATCAGCGCAACGCCCTGATCATCGGCCTGGCCATGGGCTTCGCGGTCATCCCCAACGTCTTCTCCATCGCCGAAGACGCCATCTACAGCGTGCCGCGCAGCCTGACCCTGGGCTCCCTGGCGCTGGGCGCCACCCCCTGGCAGACCCTGGTGCGGGTGGTGCTGCTGACCGCCAGCCCGGGGATCTTCTCGGCGCTGATGATCGGCCTGGGCCGCGCCGTCGGCGAGACCATGATCGTGCTCATGGCCACCGGCAACACCCCGATCATGGATGCCAACCTGTTCGAGGGCATGCGCACCCTGGCGGCCAACATCGCCGTGGAGATGCCCGAATCCGAGGTGGGCGGCACCCATTACCGGCTGCTGTTCCTGGCCGCGCTGGTGCTGCTCAGCTTCACCTTCCTGATGAACACCCTGGCCGAACTGATCCGCCAGCGGCTGAGGAAAAAATATGCGGCCCTCTAGCGCCGGCGCGCGGCAACAGCGGGGCATCGGGCAGCGGCGCTCCCTGGGCGCCTGGCTGGGGAGCGGCGCGCCCGGGATCTGGCTCAGCGCCGGCGCCGTGGCCATCGCCGTGCTCATGACCCTGGGCCTGATCGGCATCCTCGCCGTGCGCGGCCTGGCGCATTTCTGGCCGGCCGAGGTGGTGCAGGCGCGCTACACGCCGCCGGGCCTGGAATCGCGCCTGGTGCTCGGCCAGGTGGTGGAGCAGGAGACGATACCGGCCGAGCGGCTGCGCAGCGCCGGGGTGACCCTGCCGCCGGACAGCGGCGAAACCCTGACCCGCGAACTCTTCAAGCTGGGCAATCGCGACCTCTATGGCAGCGATTTCGTCTGGCTGGTCGGCGACTGGCTGCGCGATCGCCAGACCCCGACCGACGCCCTGGTGCTGGAGCGCCGCGAATGGGGCAACTTCTACGGCTATGCACTGGAGGTGCGCGAAGCGGGGCGCCAGGTGGCCAAGGGCGCCGCGGCGGTGCCCGAACTGCAGCGTCGCCTGCTGCGCACCAGCGACCTGAGCGAGCAGCTGGAGCGTCTGGAGAAACAGGACATCGGCAGCGTCAACTACGCCCTGGAGCGGCTGCGCCTGGGGGGCCGCGGCCTGGAGCTGGACGGCCGTCTCGACGCCACCGCCCAGGCCGATCTCGCCGCCCGCCGCGCCGAGCTCGAAGCCCGTTACGGCGAGCTGGAGGACCAGCTGGCCAGCCTGCGCCAGGAGCGTCGCCGTGACAGCGTGGTGCTGCGCGACGTCGAGGGCCGCACCCTGGAACTCAATCTCGCGCGCATCGTGCGCGCCTACCAGCCCAACGCCATGGGCCTGGGTGCCAAGCTCGGCTTCTATGGCAGCAAGCTGTGGGAATTTCTCAGTGCCGATCCGCGCGAGGCCAACACCGAGGGTGGCGTCTTCCCGGCCATCTTCGGCACCGTGATGATGACCCTGCTGATGGCGGTGATCGTCACCCCCTTCGGCGTCATCGCCGCCATCTACCTGCGCGAATACGCCCGCCAGGGTCCGCTGACCCGCACCATCCGCATCGCCGTCAACAACCTCGCCGGGGTACCGGCCATCGTCTATGGCGTCTTCGGCCTGGGCTTCTTCGTCTATGTGCTCGGCGGTTCCCTGGACCAGCTGTTCTTCCAGGCCAGCCTGCCGACGCCGACCTTTGGCACCCCGGGGCTGCTGTGGGCTTCGCTGACCCTGGCGATCCTCGCCGTGCCGGTGGTGATCGTCGCCACCGAAGAGGGCCTGGCGCGCATCCCCCGTAGCATCCGCGAGGGCTCCCTGGCGCTGGGCGCGACCCAGGCCGAAACGCTGTGGAAGGTGGTGCTGCCGCTGGCCAGCCCGGCGCTGATGACCGGGCTCATCCTCGCCGTAGCCCGCGCCGCCGGCGAGGTGGCGCCGCTGATGCTGGTGGGGGTGGTCAAGCTGGCGCCCGCGCTGCCGCTGGACGGCAACTACCCCTATCTGCACCTGGATCAGAAGATCATGCACCTGGGCTTCCACATCTATGACGTCGGCTTCCAGAGCCCCAACGTGGAAGCCGCCCGCCCGCTGGTCTATGCCACCGCGCTGCTGCTGGTGCTGGTGATCGCCGGGCTGAACCTGTCCGCCGTGTTCCTGCGCAACCGGCTGCGCGAAAAATACCGGCTGCTGGAAGAATAGTATGGTCCTTCAGAAGTTGACTACACGATTTTGGCGGCGCTTTTTCGGCGTGGACGGCGTTGCCACTCCTCGCCATAGCCCTGCTATGACTCGTCACGGCGCCTGGCCCCCATCGGAGCGCCGAACCGCCAAAAATCACTCGCCAAATCTCGTGCGAACTTCTGAAGCGCCACACTAGCGCCCGCGGCCGAGGAGACCCCATGCCTTCCGATTCCTCCATCTTCAGAACTGCCGCCGCCTACGCGGCCAGCGCCCAGCCTGCGGCGAGCGAAGGTGGCGTGGCCCTGTCGGTGCCGCGGCTCAATCTGTTCTACGGCAAGAAGCAGGTCTTGCAGGATATCGCCCTGGAGATCCCGCGCCAGCGGGTCACCGCCTTCATCGGCCCCAGCGGTTGCGGCAAGTCGACCCTGCTGCGCTGCTTCAATCGCCTGAACGACCTGGTGGAAGACTGCCGCATCGACGGCGAGATCCTGCTCGACGGCCAGAACATCTATGCCCGCGGCACCGAGATCGCCGAGTTGCGGCGGCGGGTGGGCATGGTGTTCCAGAAGCCCAATCCCTTTCCCAAGAGCATCTACGAGAACGTGGTCTACGGCCTGCGCATCCAGGGCATCAAGCAGAAGCGGGTGCTCGACGAGGCGGTGGAGTGGGCGCTGCACGGCGCGGCACTGTGGGAAGAGGTCAAGGACCGCCTGCACGAGTCGGCCCTGGGGCTCTCCGGCGGCCAGCAGCAGCGCCTGGTGATCGCCCGCACCATCGCCGTGCAGCCCGATGTGCTGCTGCTCGACGAACCCTGCTCGGCGCTGGACCCCATCTCCACCCTCAAGGTGGAAGAGCTGATCCACGAACTGAAACAGCGCTACACCATCGTCATCGTCACCCACAACATGCAGCAGGCAGCGCGGGTGTCCGACTACACCGCCTTCATGTACATGGGCCAGCTGGTCGAACACGGCGATACCGACACCCTCTTCACCAATCCGGCAAAGCGGCAGACCGAAGACTACATCACCGGCCGCTACGGCTAGTTCCAGGCAGGCCGGTGCCCCACCCGGCGACTCGCTCCTCTCAGGCAGGACTGACAGCATGATCAACAAAGAAGGCCACACGCAGCACATCTCCCAGCAATACAACGTCGAACTGGAAGAGGTCCGCAGCCACCTGCTGGCCATGGGCGGTCTGGTGGAAAAGCAGGTCAGCGACGCCGTGCGCGCGGTGATCGACGCCGATGCCGGCCTGGCGCGCCAGGTGCGCACCATCGACGACCAGATCGACATCATGGAACGCGGCATCGACGAGGAATGCTTGCGCATCCTGGCCCGCCGGCAGCCCGCGGCCTCCGACCTGCGCCTGATCATCAGCATCTCCAAGTCGGTGATCGACCTGGAGCGCATTGGCGACGAGGCCTCCAAGATCGCCCGCCGCGCCATCGAGCTGACCGAGGACGGTGAGGCCCCGCGCGGCTACGTCGAAGTCCGCCACATCGGCGAACAGGTGCGCAAGATGGTCCATCAGGCGCTGGACGCCTTCGCTCGCTTCGACGCCGAACTGGCGCTCTCGGTGGCCCAGTACGACAAGCTGATCGATCGTGAATACAAGTCCGCGCTGCGCGAATTGGCCACCTACATGATGGAAGACCCGCGCTCGATCTCGCGGGTGCTGAGCATCATCTGGGTGCTGCGCTCCCTGGAGCGGGTCGGCGACCACGCGCGCAACATCGCCGAACTGGTGATCTACCTGGTGCAGGGCACCGACGTACGGCACATGGGCCTCAAGCGCATGGCCGAAGAGGTCAATCGGTCGCGCGAATGATCCGCCCGGTCACTCCCCCGGTGGCGTCCCGGACCTGCCTGCTATGCTGGAAGACTTGGCATGGAGTGACCGATGAGCAAGTTGAACGTACTGGTGGTGGATGATGCGCCCTTCATTCGCGATCTGATCAAGAAGGGCCTGCGCAACCTGTTTCCCGGGCTGGTGGTGGACGAGGCGGCCGATGGTCGCCGCGCCCAGACGCTGCTCGGCAAGCAGCGCTTCGACCTCATCCTCTGCGACTGGGAAATGCCCGGCATGACCGGTCTGGAACTGCTGAGCTGGTTTCGTGCCCAGCCGGACCACAAGGGCGTGCCCTTCATCATGGTCACCAGCCGCGGCGACAAGGAAAACGTCGTCCAGGCCATCCAGGCCGGGGTGTCCGACTACATGGGCAAACCCTTCTCCAACGAACAGCTGGCGGCCAAGGTCAAGAAGGCCCTGCAGCGCACCGGCAAGCTCGCCGAGTTGCAGGCCGGCGCCCAGCCACGCCCTGCCACCGGCTTCGCCAATGACTCCCTCGGCGCCCTGACCGCCGGCCGCAGCGACGTGGTCCAGCCGGTCGCCGCCCCGGTGGCGGCCCCGGCTGCCACCTCCAGTGCCGCCCTGCTCACCGGCGGCGCGCCGCCGCCACCCGCCCGCGGCAAGCCCGCCGCCAATTTCGGCCAGGGCCAGCTGCGCCTGCCCAACGCCAGCATGGCCTGCCTGATCAAGGCCATCAGCATCAAGGAGGCCCTGCTGGTGGTCCGCCGTGGCGATCCGCTGCCGCAGATCCTGGAAACCGCCGTGCTCGACCTGGAGCAGGGCGAAGATGGAGGCGACGTGGCGCGCCTCAATGGCTATCTGCATTCCCTCAGCGCGGTGGAAGCGACCCCGGCCAGCGAGTGGGTGCAGGTCAACTTCCGCTTCATCGACCGTGACCCGGCCAAGCTCGACTACCTGTCGCGACTGATCGCCAAGGGCACCGCCCAGCGGCACTACGTGCCGGGCGCCTAGAGCAGGGCGGCGCCATGCAGAGGCTGGCACGGAGACTGCTTCGCACTGCGACACCGCGGATTTCTGACGCCTTGCCCATGCCCCTTGCCTGTCGCCTGCTGCTGCTGTCGCTCGTCCTTTCGGGTCCCGCCCTGGCGGCGCCCATCTACAAGTATGTGGATGGCAACGGCGTGGTCACCTACACCGACAAGGCGCAGAAGGGCGCCAAGGTGATGACCTTCAGTGACGACCCCATCGAGCGACTCGACCAGCGGGTCAAGCTGCAGCCGCGGCACTATGCCGGCGGCACGGTACTGGAGGTGCGCAACGACAGCTTCCTGCCGGTGACCGTCACCCTGCGCCTCTCGGCGCTGCAGAATGTCAGCGGGGTGGGCGAGGCGCCCATCCGCAAGGTCCTGCCGGCGCGCAGCCTGACGCGCCTGGCGACCCTGATCGCGCCCGATCCGGGCCGTCCGCAACGCTATACCCCGCAGCTCACCACCCTGATGGGCAGTGCCACCCCGGTCTTCGCCTCCGGTTTCGCCTATCCGCTGCCCTGGCTGGGCGGACCCTTCAACGTCAGCCAGGGCGCCGGCGGTGGTTTCAGCCACAACACGCCCAAGAGTCGCTATGCGGTGGACATCGCCATGCCCGAGGGCACGCCCATCGTGGTCTCGCGCGCCGGTCAGGTGGTGGAGGTGGAGAACGACCAGGATGGGCGCGGCAATCACCCCTCCGGCAACTTCGTGCGCATCCTCCACGACGACGGCACCATGAGTGTCTACCTGCACCTGCAGCGCGGTTCGATCAAGGTCGCCGAAGGCCAGTGGGTGCGCCCGGGCCAGGCGCTGGCGTCTTCCGGCAACACCGGACGCAGCACCGGGCCGCACCTGCACTTCGTGGTCCAGCGCAACACCGGCGAAGCGATCGAATCCATCCCCTTCCGCTTCGCCCAGGCGGTGGACAGCCTGCCGAACTTCGCCGTCGGCGGACCTTGAGCGCCGGGGTCAGCCCTGGGCGTCGAGGTACTCGCTGGGCGAGACGCCCAGTACCCGGCGAAACATCCGGGTAAAGGCCGAGGGCGAAGCATAGCCCAGGTCCAGGGCCACCCGGGTCACCGGCTCGCCGGCGGCCAGTCGCGGCAGGGCCAGCATCAGCCGGGTGTGCTGGCGCCAGGTGGAAAAGCTGGTGCCGGTTTCCTTGAGGAACAGCCGCGCCAGACTGCGCGAGCAGAGGTGCAGCTGCTGCGCCCAAGTCGCCAGTGCCGTGTCGTCGGCGGGATCGGCGTGCAGACTGGTCTGGATGGCCCGCAGGCGCCGGTCGGCCAGCGCCGGCAGGTGCAGGGCGGTCTCTTCGAGAAACACCAGCTCCGCCAGCATCAGCGCCCGTACGTGGCTGCCCAGCTCGGCCTCGCCGTAGGAAGCGCCGCCGCGTCTCAGGCAGCGCAGCAATTCGCGCAGCAGCGGCGAGATGAGCACCATGCGGGTGGCCGCCTGGGGACAGGGCAGGCCGCTCGGCAATTCGATGATCACCACCTGCAGGGTGGCCTCGCCATTGGCCCGCGCCTGGTGCTCGATGCGCGGCGGAATCCAGATCGCCTGCTTGGGCGGTACGTACCAGACCCCTTCGTGGGTGGTGACCTCCAGCACGCCGTTGACCGTGTACATCAGGTGCGCCTGATCGTGCACATGCGGCGGCCACACCTGGCCATGGGCGAAGGTGCTGAGCTGGGACACCAGGGGACCGGCAGGCGGGATGGGGGCATCCGCCACTACGCTCCGCGCTCGGTCGATTGTCTGTTCCTGCATAACAGCTGTCCGTTTCGGTTGGGCCGGGTCCAGGTGCCAGGGCCTAACCTGCAGCACTATGGCCGGAGCATCGGGCGCGCCCAGGGGTGACCCCTCTGCACGCCGCAAACCTGCCTCTCGCGGGAGTGTCGCACAGAACACCCGCCGCTTGGCTGACCTGCCTGAACCATCAGGCCTGTATTGAACTACCGTCCGATCGGTGGCAGCGTGGCACAGGGATTTGAGTGCCACGCTTTTTTATTTGCGTCGATGCTTTGCCAGCGGCTTCACAAAGCCGGGGTTTGGCCGTCGCCCAGTCTGCATGGTTTTGTTAGGTTCTGTCCTTGCCCATCATGGTGGCCCTATGCCATGGACCGACGCCTGACCGCCCTGATCTCCTGCCTGACCCTCGCCCTGGCCATGCCCGCCCCCGCGCCGGCTGCCGAAAAGGCGACCCTGACCAAGACCTCCGCCAAGAGCCCGGCCCGCAAGGGGCAGGTCAAGCTCAAGGTACGCAATGCCAGTGAAGGCCGCATCTTCGAGGTTCGCAATGATTTCGACGTACCCGTGCGGGTCGAGCTGCGCCTGCAGCGCACCGTCAACGTGGCCGGTGCCGAGCGCCCGATCCGCCAGGTCATCGAGCCGCGCTCCACGGTGCAGCTGGCGGTGATCCGCAAGCGCCAGCAGGGCTTTCCCATGCACTTCGAACAGGCCTTCAGCTACAGTCCGCAGCTGCCGGTCGGCACCCTGCCGCCGCTGGCGACGGATGTCGCGGGTGCTGCCGACAACGGCATCGGCTATGGTTACGCCTGGCCCTGGCGCCAGGGTGTCTACTACGTGACCCAGGGCGCGGGCGGCGATTTCAGTCACCACACGCCCAAGGGCCGCTATGCCGTGGACATCGCCATGCCCGAGGGCACGCCGATCAGCGCCGCCCGGGCCGGCACGGTGATCGACGTCGAAAACGGCCAGTTCGGCCATGGTCCCAACCCCTCCGGCAACTTCGTGCGCATCGCCCACGAGGACGGCAGCCAGAGCGCCTACCTGCACCTGCGCCGCGGTTCGGTCAAGGTGCGACCCGGCGAGCGGGTGGAGATCGGCACGCCCCTGGCGGAGTCGGGCAACACCGGTCGCAGCACCGGTCCCCATCTGCATTTCGTCGTCCAGGCCCACACGGGCGGTGAAATGGTCTCCATTCCCTTCCGTTTCGTGCGACCGCTGGCGGCCCTGCCCAACATGGCGCTGGGCGACCGCTGAGTCCGCGCTTAAGGGCGTTCCAGACCGGCTGACGCCACCGGGCCCATCCAGGGCCCAGGCACCCTGTCGCCGGTAGAAATCCCTTGGCAGAAACAGGCCTGGTGGCGTTATGCTATCACCACGCTATTTCCTCCAGGGCGCGGGCTCTACCGCGGCCTTTCCTTCCTTCAGGCTACGGATGCCGCCCCATGAAAGGATTCCTGGCCGCCCTGTGCGCCGGTGGGCGCAATCGGGCTTTGCACCTGCTGGTCCTGCTGCTGATCGCCCTCGACGGCCAGGCGCAGGTGCTGCGGCTCGACGATCCGGCGCGTAGCTACGATCCCCGCCCGGCACTGGAGATTCTCAAGGCGCCCGCCAGTCTGACCTTTGCCGAGGCCGCCGCGCGCCCAAGCGGTGGCGAGGACGGCTGGCATGCGCCGGATGAGCTGGAAATGCTGCTCCATGACGGTCGCCAGGGCCTCTGGCTGCGCTTCGCCATCCAGGGCCGCGACGACCAGGCCTGGTGGCTGATTCCGACCTGGCCGGTGCTGGATCGCCTGGACCTGCGCACCCGCGCTGCCGATGGTCGCTGGAGTCCGCTGCAGCGCAGCGGTCTGGCGCTGCCGGCGACGCAACGGGCGCTGCCCGGGCGCCAGCTGATGTTCGCCCTGGCGCCGACCGCGGGCGCCGTGGAGGAGGTCTACCTGCGGCTGGATTCGCGGGAGACCTTCGTCCTGCCGCTGCGCCTGGTCACCCCGGCCACCTATCTGCGCGAGGCCCAGCAGGATGCCTGGCTGGTCGGCAGCTTCTTTGGCTGCCTGATCACCATCCTGCTGCTGACCCTCACGCTGTGGGGTTTCGGCCGCCGCTCGGGCTTTGGCTGGTACGCCCTCTATCTGCTCAGCGTCATCGGCTATCAGGCGGTCACCAGCGGCTATGGCGCCTGGCAACTCTGGCCGGAGAGCCCGGCCTTCGCCCTGCGCGCGCACCTGGCCTTCGCCGCCCTGTGCTTTCTGAGTGGCGGGGTGTTCGTGCGCTATCTGCTCAGTCTCTATCACGGCGGTCGCTGGATCGATTTCGGCAATCGTCTGCTGATCGGCTACTGGAATGTGGCGCTGGTCGTCACGCTGATCTGGCCGGACCTGCTGAGCTTCCAGGAAATGCTCGGCATGATGGCGCTGAGTTGCCTGGGCCTGCTGGGCACCACCACCTACCTGGCGCTGCGCGGCAGCCGCATGGCGCTGTGGTTCAGTGCCGCCTGGGCCCTGCTGTTGCTGGGCAGCGCCATCCAGCTGCTGGCTGTGGCCGGCTGGCTGGCCGCCGACAGTCCGGCCTTCCATGGGCAGATGGCCGGTTTCGCCCTGGGCTTCGTGATGCTGTCGCTGGGGCTCACCGAGGGCCTGAGTCTGCAGCGGCGGGCGCGAATCGAGGCCCAACGGCAGGCCCTGGAAGCCTCCACCGCGCTGGCCCGGGAGCGCGAGGCCTCCTTTGTCGAACTGGAGTTGCGGGTGGCGCTGCGCACCGTGGAGTTGCAGCAGGCCAAGGCTTCCCTGGAACGACTGAATCGCGAATTGCTGCACCAGAGCCAGACCGATCCCCTGACCGGACTCGGCAACCGCCGGTATTTCGAGCGCCTCTTCCAGCAGGAGATCCGCCGCGCCATCCGTGCCGAACTGCCACTGGCGGTGCTGCTGGTGGACATCGACCACTTCAAGGCGGTCAACGACACCCATGGCCACACCCTGGGCGACGAATGCCTGAGGTGTGTGGCCGAGGTGTTGCGCCAGCACGTCCAGCGGGCGGGGGAGGTGGCGGCGCGCTATGGCGGCGAGGAGTTCGTCATCGCCCTGCCCGGGAGCGACCAGGTCGCGGCCCGGACGCTGGCGGAGCGCATCCGCAAGGACGTGGCGGCGCTGGAATTGCAGACCGAGCACGGACGCCTGCGGCCGTCGATCAGCATCGGGGTCGCGGTGACCGTGCCGAGCAATCTCGAACACGGCCTGGGGCTCCTGGAAGACGCCGATCGGGCGCTCTATGCGGCCAAGCGCGGCGGGCGCAATCGTGTCTGCCTGAGCGATAACCTGCCGGCGCTGGGCAGCGGACGCGGCTGAGGCCGCGCGTCCTCAGCGCTCTTCCGGCGGGCGCCGGCGGACGTCCTTGGGATCCAGCTTGATGACCTTGGCCAGGACGATCTTGGGGCCCTTCATCTTCTTGACGATGATGCGCAGCCCTTCGGCCTCCAGCACCGTCTCCTCTTCCGGAACGCGCTTCAGGCTGTCGTAGATCAGCCCGGCCAGGGTCTCGGCCTCGACGTGATCCAGGTCGATGCCCAGCAGCCGCTCGACCTTGAACAGCGGGGTGTCGCCACGCACCAGCAGCTTGCCCGGCTGGTAGGCGACCACGCCGCGCTCGGTCTTGCGGTGTTCGTCCTGGATGTCGCCCACCAGGACCTCGAGCACGTCTTCCATGGTCAGGAAGCCGATGACCTTGTGGTCGGCTTCCTCCACCAGCACGAAGTGCGCGCCGCCGCGGCGGAACTGCTCCAGCAGGTCGGACAGCGGCATGTGCTTGGTCACCCGCTCCAGCGGATGCACCAGGTCGTCGAGGTCGAAGGAGGCGGCTTCACTGTCCAGGCCGGCGATGGCCAGGAGCAGGTCCTTGATGTGCAGCACCCCGGTAAAGGTCTGGCTGTCTTCGTCATAGACCGGGTAGCGACTGTACTTGGAGCGGCGGATCTGGGTGAGGATCTCGTCCAGGCTGGCCTTGCTGTCCAGGTAGATGAGGTCTTCGCGGGAATTGGCCCAGTCCACCACCTCCAGCTCGCCCAGCTCCACCGCCGAGGCCAGCACCCGGGCGTCCGGGTCGGTGGCGCGGTTGGAGTGCAGGATCAGCTTGAGTTCGTCGCGGCTGTAGTGGTGCTCGTGGTGCGCGCCCGGCTCGCCCTGGCCGGCGATGCGCAGGATGCCGTTGGCGCTGGCGTTGAGCAGCCAGATGGCCGGGTACATCAGCCAGTAGAACAGGTACAGCGGCACCGCCGTCCACAGCGAGAGCAGGTCGGGCTTGCGGATCGCCCAGGACTTGGGCGCCAGCTCGCCGACCACGATGTGCAGGTAGGAGATGATGAAGAACGCCGAGAAGAAGGCGATGCCGTGGATCACCTCGGGACTGCTGACGCCGACGGCGCCGAGCAGGGGTTCGAGCAATTCGGCGAAGGCCGGCTCGCCGACCCAGCCCAGGCCCAGGGAGGCCAGGGTGATGCCGAGCTGGCAGGCGGAGAGGTAGGCGTCGAGCTGGTTGTGCACCTTCTTGAGGATGCGCCCGCGCCAGCCATGCTTCTTGGCGATGGCTTCCACGCGGGTGGCGCGCAGCTTGACCATGGCGAACTCGGCGGCGACGAAGAAGCCGTTGAGCAGCACGAGGAAGAAGGCGAAGAACACGAGGCCGAGATCGGCGAACAACGTCGAGGCGAGACTGGTGGAAGGGTCCATTAGGGCCGAGAGCTGCAGAAAGGTCGGCTAAGCATGGGGGCGGGGCAGGGCAGTTGCAAGATGTTGCGCCCGCTGGAGGGACGGGGCGCACCCTGGGCTGACGGACAGTGGCTCTGGCGCCGATGTTTGCCGGCGGGCCTTTTTCGCTAGGTCCAGCCTTCCAGACGCATGGTGGCCCGCACCAGGCGCTGCTCTTCCTGCTCGATCTCGCGCAGGCTGTCCCTCACGCTGTGGATGTGCTCGCGGGCGGCGGCATGGGCTTCGTCGGGCAGGCGCTGGCTCACGGCGGCATAGAGGCGGGCATGCTGGGCGTCGATTTCGCGGCGCTGCGGTGGCCGATGATAGAGATTGGCGATGCAGGCGAACACCGAGCCCAGCAGCAGCTCGTTGAGCGATTGCAGGGTGTGCACCAGCACCGGGTTGTGCGAGGCCTCGCTGATCGCCAGGTGGAAGGCGTGGTCCAGGCGGGCGTGGGTTTCCGCCGGCAGGCTGGCCGGATCCTGGCAGGCGGCGCACAGCTCGTCGTAGCGGCGGCCGATGAGCACCAGGTCGGCGGTGGTGGCGCGCAGCGCGGCCAGGCGCGCAGCCTCGCCTTCCAGCAGGGCGCGGACTTCCAGCAGGTCATAGAGGGTGCGCGGCTGGCTGCTGAACAGGTGCAGCAACGGATTCTCCGCCGCCGGCGCCGCCAAGCGGGCGACGAAGCTGCCCTGGCCGTGGCGGGTCTCGATGATGCCACGGGCGCGCAGCAGCCCCAGGCCCTCGCGCAGGGCGGTGCGGGAGACGCCGAGCTTGTCGCACAGGCGGCGCTCGGAGGGCAGCGGCTGGCCGACCTTGAGCACCCCGTCCACCACCAGCCGTTCGATCTGCTGGCTGACGTTCTCGGCGACGGGAAGGCGGGCGACGGGTGCGGACATAAGGATTTCCTGCTGGTATGACCACGAGGTTCCATCCTAGTGAGCCATCAGCCGGATTTGCCGTCAAGCAGGCTGAAACCTGCTAATCCTTTGGTCGAAGAGGGCGTAAAAACTGGTATGACCAGTGTGTTGGGTCATGGACGCCCTGGTCGCAGTCGGGGTACAACAAAGCCTCTCCAGCCAGAACAACAACAAGGGTGGTTACCCGATGAGCCTGGTCTACGACGAACGTCTCGACGGCGCCTTGCCCCGCCCGGACAAGGCGCAACTGCTGCAGCGGTTGCGTGTCGAACTGCCCGAGCACTGCCTGCTGCACGACAGGGAAGACCTCAAGCCCTACGAATGCGATGGCCTGGCGGCCTATCGCACCACGCCGCTGCTGGTGGTGCTGCCGGAAACGGTGGAGCAGGTGCAGGCGACCCTGCGCCTCTGCCATGAGCTGAACGTGCCCCTGGTGGCACGCGGTGCCGGCACCGGTCTCTCCGGTGGCGCCCTGCCACTGGAGCAGGGCGTGCTGCTGGTGATGGCGCGCTTCAATCGCATCCTCGACGTGGACCCCGATGGCCGCCGTGCCCGGGTCCAGCCCGGGGTGCGCAACCTGGCCATCTCCCAGGCCGCGGCGCCCCACGACCTCTACTACGCCCCCGATCCCTCGTCGCAGATCGCCTGTTCCATCGGTGGCAACGTGGCCGAGAACGCCGGCGGCGTGCACTGCCTGAAATACGGCCTGACCGTGCACAACGTGCTGGCGGTGGAGATCGTTACCCTGGAGGGCGAGCGCCTGACCCTGGGCAGCGCCGCCCTGGACAGTCCCGGCTTCGACCTGCTGGCGCTGTTCACCGGCTCCGAGGGCCTGCTCGGCGTCGTGGTGGAGGTGACCGTCAAGCTCCTGCCCAAGCCGCCCTGTGCCCGGGTGGTGATGGCCAGCTTCGCCGACATCGAACGCGCCGGAGCGGCGGTGGCCGACATCATCGCCGCCGGCATCATCCCCGGCGGCCTGGAGATGATGGACAACCTGACCCTGAGAGCCGCCGAGGACTTCATCCACGCCGGCTACCCGGTGGACGCCGCGGCCATCCTGCTCTGCGAGCTGGACGGGGTGGAAGCCGACGTGGCCGCCGACATCGAGCGCGTCAGCAGCCTGCTGGCCGCCGCCGGCGCCACCGAGATCCGCCTGGCCCGCGACGAGGCCGAGCGGCAGAAATTCTGGGCCGGGCGCAAGAATGCCTTTCCCGCGGTGGGGCGGCTGTCGCCCGACTACTACTGCATGGACGGCACCATTCCACGCCGCGCCCTGCCCGAGGTACTGCGCGGCATCGAGGCGCTGTCCGCGGAATACGGCCTGGCGGTGGGCAATGTCTTCCATGCCGGCGACGGCAACCTGCATCCGACCATCCCGTACGACGCGCTGAACGCCGACGAGGCGGCGCGCGTGCATGCGGCCATGTCGCGCATCATGCAGACGTGCGTCGACGCCGGCG